>Ga0315277_10003175_pt1 | contig 22416 bp, 17 predicted proteins | sample YL17G05_15_MG_FD_203695 | JGI IMG/M metagenome (GOLD analysis project Ga0315277, IMG submission 203695) | Sediment microbial communities from Yellowstone Lake, YNP, Wyoming, USA - YL17G05_15 | ecosystem: Environmental > Aquatic > Freshwater > Lake > Sediment | place: USA: Wyoming | collected...
CGAGTGCGCCGCCACTCGTCGCTCGGTTACAAATCACCAGTGGCTTTTGAACAATCACATCAGATTCTGGCTTAACTTCTTGTCCATTTAACGGGGTGAACTCCACCACGATCCTTCATAGCCGACCGCTACGAAATCTACAACATCCTTGGCGGCCCAGGCAAGTCAGGCATGGGTATCGTCTACGTCTGCTACGACCACGAGAACAAAGAGGTCGTTGCTTTGAAGACGTTTCAGGACAAGTGTCTCTCCTCCAAGGAGGCGCGAGACAGCTTCAAGAAAGAGGCGCTGCTCTGGGTACTCCTCGAGCGACATCCATACATTGTGAGAGCTAGATGGGTGGATGAATTGGATTATCGGTTATTTGTCGTCTGCGAGTTTGTTGCACCTGACGACGAGGGTAGGAATACGCTCACGCATTATTTGAGGCAGCCCATTTCACTCAAACAGGCGCTTATATGGTCGATTCAGTTCTGCGATGGTATGGAATACGCGGTCTCGAAGGGAGTGACGCCACATCGTGACATCAAGCCGGACAATATTATGATCACGAGGGATGGGATGTTGAAGATCACTGATTTTGGGCTTGCAGGTATGTGGCAAGGAGAAGGGATGTCAAAGGGCCTGAAAGAGATCGCAGGTGGGGAACAGAAGAGTTTTTCATTCTTGAAGGAGGCAGGAGGCAAGATTGTTTGCGGCACACCACCCTGGATGGCACCCGAGCAATTCGACGGCGAGGCAGACGTACGGAGTGATCTCTACAGTTTCGGGATAGTGCTCTATCAGATGGCCCAGGATGGGAACTTGCCGATTAGACCACAAGGGAGTGATCATTGGGAGAAAGCGCACAAGACGTATCTACCTCGATTCGACCGACTTGCATCGGGCACAGATGCAAGGACGAGTCTGTTCCCGCTAGTCGAGAAATGTTTGGAGAAGGACCCCGGAAGAAGATATGAGGGATTTGGAGAGTTACGGAGCGACCTCGAGGCTGTCTACGAGGAAGAGGTCACAAGGAGGACTGGCGAAAAGCTCCCATCGCAACCTGAGATGACTGAGTTTGAGGCATGGGAGCTCAACAACAAAGGGGTGTCATTGCATAATCTCGGTCTTCACGATGAAGCGATTCGCGCCTACCAGGAAGCGCTCAGAATTCGACCTGATGATTCGATGGCTCACTACAATCTGGGGCTTGCCCTTTACTCTGAACGAAATTTTGATGGAGCGGTAGAACAATACCGGGAAGCGATCAGGATTCGACCGGAGTATGCAGAGGCTCACAACAATCTGGGGAATGCCCTTGCAGCCAAAGGCAACATGGATGAGGCGATACGAGAATACCGGGAAGCGCTCAAGATTCGACCGGAAGATGCAGATGCTCACAACAATCTGGGGAACGCCCTTAGAGCTGAAGGCGATCTTGACGGAGCGATCGGAGAATACCGGGAAGCGGTCAGGATTCGACCTGAGTATGCAGAGGCTCACAGCAATCTGGGGATTGCCCTCGCTGATAAAGGCAATCTTGATGGAGCGATAGGAGAATACCGGGTAGCGCTCAAGATTCGACCTGAGTATGCAGAGGCTCACTACAATCTGGGGAATGCCCTTGATGGCAAACACGATCTTGACGGAGCGATAAGAGCTTTTGAGGATTTCATCCGGTATGCTCCACCGCAATATGCTGGGCAAGTGGAGAAGGCGAAACAGGCTATTGCACAATTGAAGCAGCAAATGTAGACAACCAAACTGAGAACTCTTATGGGAATCTTTAGCAGTCTCTGGAAAAAGAATGTCGATATCTCGAAGGTTGATGGCCAACCTGGAGGCAATGGAGTAACTCCTCAGTCCCCTTTGTTTTCGCTCCAGCCCTACAACCTTCACGACCGCATAGCCGGCCGCTATGAAATCCGCCGTATCCTTGGTGGCCCAGGTAAGTCGGGCATGGGGATCGTCTACGTCTGCTACGACCACGAAGAAAAGATGGTGGTTGCTCTGAAGACGTTTCAGGACGAGTATCTCACCTCCAAGAAGGCGCAGGACAGTTTCAAGAAAGAGGCGCTGCTCTGGGTGATGCTTGACCGGCATCCCTACATTGTGCGAGCTTTCTTGGTGCAGGAATTGGATTGCCGCTTATTTGTCGTCTGCGAGTTCGTTGCGCCTGACGATGAGGAGAGAAACACACTCACGCATTACTTGAGGCAACCCATTTCACTCAAACAGGCACTTATATGGTCGATTCAATTCTGCTATGGTATGGAATACGCGGTCTCGAAGGGAGTCTCTCCGCATCGTGACATCAAGCCTGACAATATCTTGATCACCAAGGATGGGATGTTGAAGATTACTGATTTTGGGCTTGCGGGTATGTGGCAAGGAGAAGGAGTGGCAGATGACTTGAGAGACGTGGTGGGTGGAGAACAGAAGGGTTTTACATTCTTGAAGCAGGAAGGAGGCAAGGTTCGGTGCGGCACGCCACCGTGGATGGCGCCTGAGCAATTCGACGGCGAGGCAGACGTGCGGAGTGATCTCTACAGTTTCGGGATAGTGCTGTATCAGATGGCCCAGGATGGTAACTTGCCGATCAGACCACAAGGGAGCGATCATTGGGAGATAGCGCACAAGACGTATCCAGTTCGATTCAACCGAGCTTTATCGGGTGCAGATGAACGGAAGAGTCTCTTCCCACTGATCGAGAAATGTTTGGAGAAGGACCCCGGAAGAAGGTATACGGCATTTAGAGACCTACGGAGCGACCTTGAGGATGTGTACGAGGAAGAGATCACGAGGAAGACAGGCGAGAAGCTTCCATCACAACCTGAGATGACTGAACTCGAGGCGTGGGAGCTCAGTAACAAAGGGGTGTCACTAGATAATGTTGATCTTCACGACGAAGCGATTCGCACCTACCAGGAAGCGATCAGGATTCGACCTAAGCTTGCAGAGGCTCACAACAATCTGGGGATTGCCCTCAAAGCTAAAGGCAATCTTGATGGAGCGATCAAAAAATACGGCGAAGCGCTCGAGATTCGACCTGAGTTTGCAGAGGCTCACTTCAATCTGGGGATTGCCCTTGCAGCTAAAGGCGATCTTGACGGAGCGATAGAAGAATTCCGGGCAGCGATCAGGATTCGACCTACGCTGACGATTCGACCTACTTATGCAGTGGCTCACTACAATCTGGGGAATGCCCTTCAAGCTAAAGGCAATCTTGATGGAGCGATAGAAGAATACCGGGAAGCGCTGAGGATTCGACCTGAGTTTGCAGACGCTCACTGCATTCTCGGAATTGCCCTTTATAACAAAGGCGACCTTGACGGAGCGATTAGAGAATTCCTAGAAGCGCTGAGCATTCGGCCGGACTTTGCAGAGGCTCACTACAATCTGGGGCTTGCGCTTGGCGCTAAAGGCGATCTTGACGGAGCGATCGAAAAATACCGGGAAGCGCTCAAGATTCGACCAAATCAAGCAGAGGCTCACTACAATCTGGGGATTGCCCTTGCAGCTAAAGGCGACCTTGACGGAGCGATCGAAGAATACCGCGAAGCGCTCAGGATTCGACCGGAGTATGCAGATGCTCACTACAATCTGGGGAACGCCCTTGAATCTAGAGGTGATCTTGATGGAGCGATAAGAGCTTTTGAGGATTTCATCCGCTATGCTCCACGGCAATATGCTGGGGATGTGGAAAAGACGAAACAGGCTATTGCAGAGCTCAAGAAACGAACGTGAACAACCAACCTGAGAACTCTTATGGGAATCTTCAGCAGTTTCCGGAAAAAAGGTGTCGAACCCCCGAAGGTCGATGGACAATCTGCAGACAAGGCAGTATCTCCACGATCCTTCATAGCTGGCCGCTACCAAATCTACCGCATCCTTGGCGGCCCGGGTAAGTCAGGCATGGGTATCGTCTACGTCTGCTTAGACCACGAAGGTAAAGAGGTCGTCGCTCTGAAGACGTTTCAGGACAAGTACCTCACCTCCAAGGAGGCGCGAGACAGCTTCAGGAGGGAGGCACTGCTCTGGGTGATGCTTGACCGGCATCCGTACATTGTGAGAGCTTTCTGGGTGCAGGAATTGGATTACCGGCTATTCGTTGCATGCGAGTTCGTTGCACCTGACGATGAGGGGAGAAACACACTCACGCATCATTTGAGGCAGCCCATTTCACTCAAACAGGCGCTCATATGGTCGATTCAATTCTGCTATGGTATGGAATACGCGGTCTCGAAGGGAGTCACGCCACATCGTGACATCAAGCCGGACAATATTATGATCACGAGGGATGGGATGTTGAAGATCACTGATTTCGGGCTTGCGGGAATGTGGCAAGGAGAAGGGATGTCAAAGGGCCTGAAAGAGATGGCAGGTGGAGAACATAGGGGATTCACATTCTTTGAGCTGGAAGGAGAGAAGGTAGGCTGTGGCACACCGCCGTGGATGGCACCGGAGCAATTCGATGGTGCGGCAGACGTGCGAAGCGATGTGTACAGCTTTGGCGTCGTACTATATCAGATGGCATCCGGGGGCAGACTTCCGTTCGTTCCACCTTATCCCAGGAATAATTCGAAGGAAGAAGTGAAACGTTTCTGGCGAGAGATGCGCGAGCTGCACTCCACCTCAGTTGTGTCAAGATTGAGCTCACCGATATCCCCCATAATGGGGCGATGTCTTGAGAAGGATCCGGGAAACCGCTATGCGGGATTTAGAGAGCTACGGAGCGACCTCGAGGCTGTCTACGAGGAAGAGATCACAAGGAAGACCGGCGAGAAGCTTCCATCGCAACCTGAGATGACTGAGCTAGGGGCTCGGGAGCTCAACAACAAAGGGGTGTCATTGTATCATCTTGGCCTTCGGGACGAAGCGATTCGCGCCTGCCGGGAAGCGATCAGGATTCGACCCGAGTATGCAGAGGCCCACAGCAATCTGGGGATTGCCCTTGAAGCTAAAGGCGATCTTGACGGAGCGATCAAAGAATACCGGGAAGCGATCAGGATTCGACCCGAGTATGCAGAGGCCCACAGCAATCTGGGGATTGCCCTTACAGACAAACGCGATCTTGATGGAGCGATCAAAGAATGCCGGGAAGCGCTGAGCATTCGGCCGGACTTTGCAGAGGCTCACCACAATATGGGGAATGCCCTTTATGCTAAAGGCGATCTTGACGGAGCGATAGAAGAATACCGGGAAGCGATCAAGATTCGACCGAATCATGCGAAGGCTCACTACAATCTGGGGAATGCCCTTAGTGACAAACGCGATCTTGACGGAGCGATAGAAGAATACCGGGAAGCGATCAAGATTCGACCTGACATTGCAGAGGACCACTACAATCTGGGGGTTGCCCTTGGAGCTAAAGCCAATTTTGACGAGGCAATCGGAGAATTCCAGGTAGCGCTGAGGCTTCGACCGGAGTTTGCGGAGGCTTACTGCAATCTGGGGAATGCCCTTGCAGCCAAGGGCAATCTTGATGGAGCGATAAGAGCTTTTGAGCATTTCATCCGCTATGCTCCATCGCAATATGCTGGGCAAGTGGAGAAGGTGAAACAGGTTACTGCACAATTGAAGCAGCAAATGTAGATAACCAACTTGAGAACTCTTATGGGAATCTTTAGCAGTTTCTGGAAAAAGAATGTCGATATCTCGAAGGTTGATGCCCAACCTGGAGACAATGCAGTAACTCCTCAGTCCCCTTTGTTTTCGCTCCAGCCCTACAACCTTCACGACCGCATAGCCGGCCGCTACGAAATCTACCGTATCCTTGGCGGCCCGGGTAAGTCAGGCATGGGAATCGTCTACGTCTGCTACGACCACGAAGGTAAAGAGGTCGTCGCTCTGAAGACGTTTCAGGACAAGTACCTCACCTTCAAGAAAGCGCGAGACAGCTTCAGGAGGGAGGCACTGCTCTGGGTGATGCTCGAGCGACATCCCTACATTGTGCAAGCGTATTTGGCTAAGGTTCTTGACGACAGGCTTTTTGTGATATGTGAATTTGTGGCCCCAGACGATGAGGGAAGAAACACACTCACGCATTATTTGAGGCAGCCCATTTCACTCAAACAGGCACTTATATGGTCGATTCAGTTTTGTTACGGAATGGAGTACATGGTTATGAAGGGAGTAACGCCGCATCGCAATATCAAGCCGGATAATATCTTGATCACCAAAGATGGTTCGTTGAAGATCACCGGTTTCGGACTTGCGGGGTCGTGGCAACGAGAGGGGGTGGCAGAAGCCTTAACAGGGATGGTCGGTGAAAGACGAGAGAGTGTCTCGTTTTTGAAGCAACCAGAAGGGAAGATTGTTGGCGGCACACCGCCGTGGATGGCACCCGAGCAGTTTGATGGTGAGGCAGATGTACGCAGTGATCTCTACAGTTTCGGGATAGTGTTGTATCAGATGGCACAGGATGGTAAGTTACCTCTCAGACCACAGGGAGGCGACAGTTGGGAGAACGCACACAATATGTATCCACTCCGATTCGTCCAACCTTCATCAGGAGCAGATGCACGGTGCCTCCTATTTCCTCTCATCGAGAAATGTTTGGCGAAGGATCGAGGAAAGAGGTACGCGGGATTTGGAGAACTGCGGCAAGATCTTGAGGAAACATACAGAAAAGAGGTTACGAGGAAGACCGGTGAGGAACTTCCGTTGCCGCCTGAAGTGACCGAGTTGGAAACGGAAGAGCTTGTCAACAAAGGAGTCTCCCTTTTCAATCTTGGCCTTTACGATGAAGCGATTCGCGCCTGCCGGGAAGCACTGAGGATTCGACCTGAGTTAGCAGATGCTCACAACAATCTGGGGAATGCCCTTGCAGCTAAGGGCAATCTCGACGGAGCGATTGAAAAATGCCGTGAAGCGCTGAGGTTCCAACCGAACTATGCAGAAGCTCACAACAATCTCGCGAGTGCCCTTAAGGCGAAAGGCGATCTTGACGGAGCGATCGGAGAATACCGGGTAGCGCTGAGGATCCGACCGGAGTATGCAGAGGCTCACTACAATCTGGCGGTTGCCCTTGATGATAAACGCGATCTTGACCGAGCGATAGAAGAATACCGGGAAGCGCTCAAGATTCGACCTGACTTCGCAGGGGCTCACAACAATCTGGGGATTGCCCTTAAAGCTAAAGGCGATGTTGATGGAGCGATAAGAGCTTTTGAGGATTTCATCCGCTATGCTCCACCGCAATATGCTGGGCAAGTGGAGAAGGCGAAACAGTTTATTGCAGAGATAAACGAATGTAGACAACTATCGGAGGCGATCATGAACGAAAATCATCAAACTGATTCCAGTACAACGCTGGTTTCTACATTCGCCCCACCCCGCGTGATCGAGCGACCGGCAAGAGAATGGAAGGTCGGTGACAGGATCGCGAATCGTTACCAGATCTTCAGAATTGTCGAGGGCGGAATGGGAATTCTCTACTTCTGTTATGATCGTCAGGCCAGAGAACCTGTAGCAATACGAACCTTCAAGGAGCGAGATGGCCTCAATCTCAACATCATTGAGCTCTTTCGCTCGGAGGCCTTGACCTGGGTGAGATTGGGAAAACACAGAAATGTTGTTCAAGCGAAATATGTAGTCGATGTGGAAAAGAGACCATACGTCTTCTTGGAATACATTGCGTCGGAGGGGGAAACAGAACCCAGCCTCAGACTTCTCTTGAAGAAAGGGAAATTGGAGACTGATCGTGCCTTGAACCTCTCAGTTCAATTCTGTGATGGAATGATTCATGCTACACGAACTATCCCTGGATTGATTCACCGAGACATCAAACCTGAAAACATTCTAGTCACACAGGATGAGATTTTGAAGATTACCGATTTTGGTCTAACATAGGTCTTCTTTGATATATCATCAGCTGAGATAGGAAGTGTTTAGGAACTCCCCCCTATATGTCACCAGAGCAGTGCATGGGTCCAAGAGTAATTGACACCCGGTCGGATATATACTCTTTGGGGGTCGTTCTATATGAGTTGCTCACTGGAACCCGTCCACTTCACGTTCTGCATAGGCCAGAGTTTCTTTATCATCACATGATGACAGACTCTGAAGAACCAAAAGCATTGATTCCATCCTTTTCTCAAGGCGTGAGCGACATAGCAATGAAATGCTTAAGAAAGAAGCCTGAACAAAGATCCCGCGATTTTTCTGAACTAAGAGAGGCGCTTCTGAGTTTCTGCCAGGAGCCATTGCAGCCTCAGAGCAAGATCACACTGTTTCGACAAATTTGGCATCGATTGAGGCCCAAACACTCTTGAGCAAAGGAGTATCACTTTCCACTCTTGGCAGGTACGATGAAGCGATTACACTCTTCGACGTGGCTGTAAAATCAGACGCCAACTATATCGAGGCATATGATCGCAAAGGCATTGCACTCGTTGGAGCGGGCAAATGTGTCGAAGCGATTGATTGCTTCGACAAGTACATAGAAATTGATCCAAGGGATATCGACGTGCTCAACCAGAAAGGGGCACTCTTAAATCTTCTTGGAAGGCGAGAAGAAGCAATCGCTTGTTTCAATCAGGCGCTGTCTTGCCATCCATGGCACTACGAGACGTTGTATAACAAAGGCGTAGCGTTATTTCTTTCAGGGAAGTATGCTGAAGCGGTCACCTGTATTGAGAAGGTTCAAGAAGTTTCTTCAAGCCAACCCGTAAGCACTCTGCTGAGGATATGTTCTGAAAAGATTGGTAGGCGAGGGTTGAATGATACGAATTCTGAGTCGCCCAAGAAAAAACCTCAGGATGGAGACCCCAACAATTCTGATGTTTTCCGCTCCCCGGATGAGGGGAGTGATGCGCTAACCTAGAGGGAAGATCAAAACAAGTGAGATCAAAGCTCCACGAAAAACATCACATCGTTCACAGACATCTTTCGCACCATGATCAGTAAGTCTGATCAGGAGCTTGACGCAGGACTCATCGCCGCAACAATGGAAACCGTCAATTCTATCAAACCCAGGGGTGGGGCGAGAGGTTCGATGATTGAAACCCACATTCTGAATACGAACGGTAATTTGGAGATTATACATGAAACAACTCTCAGTTAGTGCTTCCCTTGCCTGGCAAATCGCAGCTGTTGAAACTGACTCAGCCAAACATCAGTTTGTTGAGAAGGAGCATGTGTTCATCGGCGTCCTGAGTCTGGAGAAAATCTTGACGCTTGGAGACGACAGGATTGGCCCTGAAGTGAAACAGTTGGTTCGGGTTGAACAATCTGCTATCGAGTCTCTGCTGCATTCCTTCAAACTGAACGCTGCGGATATCCGTCGTGCGATCCGTACAAAACTCGGCGTTGGAAGTTACCAACACACCGAGAGAACCGTCCATCGAAGCGAATCCTGCAAGAAAATCTTCTCTCGTGCAGAAGAGTTGGCTGTTTCACGCTCGGAGACAACATGCCTCTTCCTCCTCGCTGCTATACTCGAGGAACCAGGTGCGCCTATCCAGGACATCCTGGACGGATCGGGTGTAAAATCAGCTGATTTGCAGAAACAAGCTCTGGACCTTGCTATGAAGCAAATAGAAACCCCGGCAGGTCCTTCAGAACCCGCGCAGGCTGAAAACGGAGTTGCCAAGGCCAGGCACGGGACCCCCTATCTTGACCATTTCGGGAGGGATCTTACACGAGAAGCCCAGGAGCGTAAACTTGGTCCATTCGAAGGTCGACGCAAAGAACTGCTTGAAATTATCCAGACACTTGCGCGACGGAACAAAAACAATCCCGTGCTCGTCGGTGAAGCCGGGGTGGGCAAGACAGCAATTGTGGAGGCGCTAGCGATACGGATCATCGATAAAAAAGACCAGCAAGTACTTGGCGGCAAGCGAATTGTCGAGTTGAGCATGGGGGCCCTTGTTGCCGGCACGAAATACCGGGGAGAGTTTGAGGAACGGCTGACACGAATTCTGGAAGAGGCACGGGCACATCCCGAGGTGATTCTTTTTATTGATGAAATACACAATGTCGTAGGTGCTGGCCGCGCTGAAGGGAGCATCGATGCAGCCAATCTGATGAAGCCTGCTCTGGCTCGAGGTGACATACATTGCATAGGTGCCACCACCATTGGTGAATACCGTCGTTACATCGAATCAGATCCGGCGCTGGAGAGAAGATTCGAAAAGATCATTGTCAACGAGCCAAGTCCGGATGAGACGATTGAAATACTTAAGAGGATTCGACCAAAGTGGGAGGAGCATCACCAGGTCCGGATCACCGACGAAGCGTTGAAAGCGGCAGTTGAGCTTTCGATACGATTCGATGCGGACCACCAGCTGCCAGACAAAGCGATTGACCTCGTCGATAAGGCGGGGGCGCAGGTGCATGTACCAGTACTGAGCCTACCCCCGGTGATGGCGGGGCAGAAAGTGGGAGAAATGAATGATCGTGAAGGATGGGGTGAGGAAGTCACAGAGGCGACAATTGCAGGCGTTCTCGCACTCAAAACGGGCATACCTCGTGAAGTAATAGCTAGACATTTCAAAGGCACGGATCAGTCTCGTCTCCTCGCGCTTGAATCATTTCTGAAAGAGAGAATAATCGGGCAGGATGAAGCTGTAGGACGCGTCTGTCAACGACTGCAGATCGCTCATGCAGGCCTGGCAAAACGTCGCGGGCCCTTGGCGGTCGTTTTGTTTCTTGGTCCGACAGGAGTTGGAAAAACCGAGCTGGCAAGATCGCTCGCTGCGTTTCTCTTCGGGGATGAGTCGCATATGATACGTCTCGACATGTCAGAGTATATGGAAGAACACAGCGTCGCCAAACTTATAGGATCTCCGCCTGGCTACATCGGTCACGAAGAAGAAGGACAATTAACCGGCAAGCTGCGGTCAAGGCCGTATTCCGTTGTGCTGCTCGACGAGGTAGAAAAAGCGCATCCGAGAGTCTTTGATCTATTTCTTCAGGTGTTCGATGAAGGGCGCCTGACCGATTCGAAGGGCAGAACTGTCGATGCCAGGAATGCAATCTTCGTCATGACATCGAACATTGGGGCCGACAAAAAGATGGGCTTCAAGCATCAGGATACATCCGAGTCAAAGACTGCAGTGCTGAATGAAGTCAGAAATCGGTTTCGTGCCGAATTCATCAATCGCATTGATGAACAGATTGTCTTTCGTCCACTCGATGAACATGATGTCCGGAGAATCCTCAGGCCAATGCTCGATGAGATTCGCGAAAATCTTCAGACGCAACATACAGTGACGCTCCAGATTGATGAAGAAGCTGAAAAATTCCTTGTCCGCGCGGGCTACAGTCCGGATTATGGGGTCCGGGAGCTTCGCCGAATGGTGGAAAAGTTCCTTGAAGTTCCCCTGAGCAATCTAATGTCGCGTGGAGAGCTCAAACCGTATGGATGTCTTCGTGTAGTTTTGGGGAAAGAAGCATCGGACCTGACAATCGTTGACGATACTGAGGGAACATTATGAGAATCTCTCCGCGGATTGCTGAAGCCCAAAGTATCTATGGACTGACCTCACCAAAATGAACCTGGATAGAATGATGACTCAGAGATCGCCATACCATCCTTCCGGCACCCTCATCGCCAACCGCTATGAGCTTGTCCAGGGGCCACTCGAGAAGCGAAGCCTTGAAGGTGGCATGGGTGTAGTCTATCCGTACGATGACGATGGTCATAAGCCAAGAAGAAAGGAGCTAGCTCGACTGTGAAACTCGGACTTGTCAAAAGCCAGCACCGACTCCAAGATGAATGGCTGCTACAAGATACAGAGCCGAATTACATTGGCCGGATGGTGGCAAATGGGATGAGGCCCCACATTGATCTCTGGCCTGATCGCAAGGTATCTCGTTCGCATGCACTGATTGTTGTCAAATCCCATCGTGCCTGGATCGAAGACCTCAACAGCAAACACGGCACACTGGTCAATGGCATCGAGATCGGAAAAGGGAGGATCGAACTCTCGCCTGATTCTGAAATCAAAGTTGGTGACACAATCCTCGTTCTTGATCCCCCGTGTCGGCACCGCGTCCGTGTCAAAGATCTCGTTCTGGAGGTAGATGTGGCTCCGGCCCTCAACTATTCTCTTGTGCACTGTGGCCTCCCCTTGGTATCGAAGCTGACAGTGAGAAACCGGGGAAACCATCGTCTGTCGCCATTTGACTTGGCGATGGAAATTCCGGGATTCGCCGACCGTGTCAGGCTTACTATGCCAAATCTCGAGCCGCAAGAACATTGTCGCGTGATGAATCCATCGTTCGAATTCAGGGTACAAGCGCTCGAAGAGCTGATTGAGAGCAAACTTGCACATGCTATTGTCACCCTTGACGGTAAGCTTGTGTTGAAAATCGATCTGCAGGTGCTCGCGCACAATGAATGGTCTGAGAGCGACAGTCACCGACAAACGCTTGCCGCATTCGTGCTTCCGAATCATCCGCTCGTAAGGCAACTGAGCATTGAAGCCCGTTCAAAATTGAGAAGGCTCAGCCGTCGGAAATTTGATTCATTCCATTCGCTGCTTGAATCTAAGAAGAAAGACGCTGTTGAGCTTGCAGTGAAATCCTGCTACGAATACCTTAGATCGGGGTGGGACATCGAGTATCGGTTTGAGGTGCCATCCTTCAATCCAGAGAGTCAGAAAATCCGCACCCCGGATCATCTTCTCTCGGATGTCCCCGGCCGCAAAGGAGCGGGAACGTGCGTCGACCTCGTGCTTCTTCTTGCTGCGTGCCTCGAGCATCTGGAGCTACAGCCTCTTCTTCTAGTAGAAGCCTCTCAGAATAGTCGTCATGCATTGCTGGCCTGTTGGCGCAAGAACGAGGACGGGAGGTCTGTCTTCGTAGAGGACAAGGCTAGAATATTGCGGGATACGATCGTCGTTGATTGCGTCGGATATTCCAGGGGAAAGCGCGTTGCGGGAGGGCCTCCAACGAACCTTCGTTTCAGCGCTGCCAGCCGAAGAGCAAAGGCTTCTCTCACCAAGGATCGCTTCCTCTTTGCGCTTGATGTAAAGGCTGCGAGGAATAATGGCGTTCTTCCCTTGCCATTCAGCGGCGAACCCACTTACTCTGATGCAGTGAGAAATTTAGTAGCGCAGTGCGAACACACGGCCAGACTCTTCTTGAACAACCACTGCGGAATGCTTCACCTGATGCTAGCTTTACTGAGGGTTGAAAATAGCTTGTTGCAGCAGGCGCTTTCCGCCCAGACTGCATCAAACGTCATTATTAAGCTGGAGAAGAATCTCCGGCGGCAGAAAGTTGTGCAACCGGACTTGAAAAATGCAAAAGCGACCGAGCACTTCAAACAGGCGATAAACTCGGCCCGAGCACTCGCAAAACGTGCCGGCTCGCATCTCGTATTGGAAGAGCATCTTGTAAGGGGCTTTCTCGACACCCCGAGTGACTCAGTCGACGCTGCTTTACGGTCGGTTCCTATTGACAGGAAAAAACTACTTACGCGAGTCATGTCTCTCTGTGCGTCCTCCGGGCCAGAAGTCACAACTTATTCCGTTTTCTCTCAGTTCTTGCCACGAACTGGGGGAACGACGTAGTTGACAAACGGCCTCCGTGACGCGAAGTGGGTTTGAAGCAACAACTGAGTGGATCAATTACGAGCGCCCACCTGGAAACGCTGCTCGTCGATGTAATCGAACGCAGGCAGATCGAGGTGCGTGTTCCACAACTTCATCTCTCGATGAATTCGGAGAAGCTGTTTTGGGCGCTTTAGCTGTGCTTGCTAGGACATCATCTGACAGTTGTGAGTTAGGAGACACGCGTGGGTTCAGTGCTTGCATCAGCTTCATCTGGATGCTTTCCGCAAACAGTTATTGCGCCACGCCCTCGTAGTCGCCTTGACGACGGAAGCGACCGCATCCGCACTGACTCCCACATTCCAGGCCGTGTCTTTGTGGCTCCATCGTAACGTCCAATTGAACCGCAGAATCTCTCGAACGTCTCGCATAAGCAGTCGGTCCGTGGCCATCGCCCTCCTCCGGGCAGGTTTCGCCGAAGACGCGATGGTGAGAATCGACGCCCAGCGTCGCTCACCCAGTGATCATCATACACGGAATCGGCGCTCACGCCAGTGGAGATCCTCTTTTCAGACGTATGCCAATTCCACTATTGCTATTCCACATACGGGACATGAACCTACGCACTTGCCAAGCGCTTTTGAAGCTACAGGGTCAAATGGAATGCAGCCCATGCAGTAATTCTTGCCACAAATATCGCAAGAATAGAGCTTCTCATCCTCCTTCTCGCACTTTGCACACACCGATTTCGCGCTCGGCCTACCCGGATTCTCTGCTTCCTTGTTCATGTCCTGCCTCCTTTTCGTTCTCCTATGGCATCAACTACCCTCTTCATGTTTGTAACAGGTGCCGACTAATCAGCGCCTATCCCCTTTGGGATTGTCAGTGATCCTTCTTGTTCCCCTTCTCCAATTCTGCGGCGGTCAAGTTGATCACCCACATCAAGTCCATCCGACCGGTTCGGATGTTTTCTGCTCGTAACTCGGCCAATGCCTCGCGAGCCTCTCGCTCGCCTCGCTCTGTGTTTCCCGATCGCATTAGGGCAACACTCCACAACGCCTTCACCGACGCGAGGTCTCCGGCCAGTTCGCGCTGACCCTCGACATTGACGAGCCGCTCGCGAATCTCGATTGCCCGGGAATATAGACCCACCGCGGCCTGGCTGAGGCCCAGGTTCATGACCGCACTGGCTTTACCCATGTAAAGACTTGCCAAGTCGTCGGCAAGTTCATGCCGACCCTCGACATCAACCAGCCGCTCATCGATCACAATTGCCTGATTGAACAAGCCCACCGCGGCCCGGTAGTCTCCCAGGTTCCCGACTGCACTGGCCTTGCACTTGTAGAGCCTTGCCAAATCGTGGGACAAGTCACGCCGACCCTCAACATTCACCAGCCGCAAGCGAATCTCAATGGCTTGATCATACAAAGCCACAGCGGTCTGGTTGTCCCCGAGGATGCTAAGCGTATCGGCCTTATCCAGGTAGAGACTTGCCAGGTCGTCTGCTAGTTCACTCCGGCCCTCGACACTAACCAGCCGCATCCGAATCTCAATGGCCTGATCATACAGGTCCATCGCAGCCTGAATGTCGCCAAGCCTCCCGACCGCCATGGCCTTGTTCCCGTAGACCATTGCCAGGGTGTTAGCTAGCTCTCGTCGGCCCTCGACATTGACCAGCCGATCGAGAATCTCGATGGCCCGGTCATACAAGCCCACGGCGGCCTGGTTCTCTTCGAGATCCATGACCAAGGTGCCATTGTTCTGGTAGAGGCTTGCCAAATCGTTGGCCAATTCGCGCCGCCCCTCGACATTGACAAGTCGCTCGAAAATCTCGATGGCCCAGTCCAACAAGCCGGCCGCAGTGTGGCTATCGCCCAAGTGCTTTGCCGCAATGGCCTTGTTCTGGTAGAGAATTGCCAAGTCCTCGGCCAATTCATGCCTCCCCTCTACATTGACCAGTTGCTCACGAATCTCGATAGCGCGGTCACACAAGCCCACGGCGGCCTGGTTATCTCCCACGTGCATAACCACAATGGCCTTGTTCTGGTAGACACTTGCCAAGTCGTTCGCCAATTCGCGCCGGCCCTCGACATTGACCAGCCGCTCGCGAATCTCGATGGCCCGGTCAAAAAGAGTCAACGCACCGGAAGCGTCTTCGGCTGTTTCGTGAACAAACGCCGCATCCATTAACAGCCTGGCCAAGTCATTCTCCAAGTCCTTCCGTCCACCCTCAATCATGCACTCATACATGCGCCGCGCCTCGTCGTACGCCGCCAAGTCCGCGACCAACTGTCCTTGCCGCGAACTCCCATGCCGCACAGCGATCTCCGCCACGTCGGCCTGGTCGCGCCCCTCCTCTCGCAATGCACGTTCCACCCACTTTTGCGGATCGGTCCACGATTCACCGAAACGCATCCTGCGTTCGCCAATCCTCACCTGTGAGGCGGTCCTGGGCTCAATTCTGTCCAAGGCGCGGCTGTATTCGGCACCAACTACGGCCTGATAGACGTCGCTCAGCTTCTGAACCACCGCTTCCAGGCTCTCCCACCTCTGTGCGGGGTCTTCACGGAAGCAGCCCCTCAGCACCTCCGACACGCCATCGGGCATTGCTGGGACGCCCTCTTCTTCGCCGTTATGTTCGAGGAAGACTTCCAGCACCTCGTTAGCCAGACTCCCCGAGAGCCAAGTCACCTCTCCCTGAAACATCTCCATTACGCTGACACCCCACGACCACACATCGGTGTGCCTTTCCACCTTCCGACCCGCAGTCTGTTCCGGCGAACAATATGCCGGTGTGTAGCCCCCACTGCTCACAAGAATGCTCCGGCCCAGTTCCGGCACATACCGCTCCCCGCCAGCCGCTCGTGATCGTGCCAGCCCGAAGTCCGTCACCCTGGCCTTGAGCCCCTGCACGGCCGTTTTGGCATCCGTCGCCATCATCACGTTGGCGGGCTTCACGTCCTGATGCACCAGCCCCAATTCATGTACACAGTGCAGGCCCCACGCGAATTGGATCGCCGTGTCCAATATCCGCTCCAGCGCCTTCGCTTCTCCACCTTCATAGAGCTTGCGCGAATCGATCCAATCTTTCAGGCTGCCCCCCTCCACGTACTCGGCAAAGATCAGCACTTCGTCCGCCACCGTGCGAAAGAAGCGACAGGGCACGAGGTTCGCGTGTTCGGGCAGATCAATCCATGTCTGTAGTTCGGCCAGGAAGTTCCGCCTGTCACCTTCGCTCAATCCCTTGGCCCGCTTGACGGCAAAGCACATTCCGGTGGTCCGGCTCTTCAGTAGGTAGACCTTCCCCATGCCGCCCTCACCCAACTCCCGCTCGACCACGAACTCGTCCAACACGGCCTGCCCAAGGGCCCAATCTCTCGAACGTATCCCGACCGGCTGCGCGCCAGCCAACCGCGCGGCGTCACTGGGTTCTCTCTTCGTCATACTGGGCCTCCTGGAGGTTCGGTTCGGCGGGACGAGCCCCCTGATACTGCGGCGCCTGCGTCATCCCTTTCGTCCCTTGCCGGTGAAGAAATTCGCGATGCGACCGCGCAGGGAGTGATTCCATGCTTCTTCGGCTCTACGGCATTCTTCCGCATTTCGTGCGCCCCATTTCTCAACCATGGCCTGGCGCTCCAAGAGCGGATCGTGTTCCGGGTCGTATTCGTATTCCCAATCAAGCTCCCACAGCCGGAGCGTCTTGTCGTCGCTCCCGGAGAGGGCGAAGCGGCCGTCGGGGGAAAACGCCACGCAGACGACTCGACTGGTATGCCCCTCGAAGGTGCGCAGGCATTGCCCCGTGGCGACTTCCCATAGGCGTAGGGTCTCATCATCACTTCCCGAGAGAGCGAAGCAGCCGTCGGGAGAAAACGCTACGGAGTTGACATCAAACGTATGCCCCTCGAAGGTGCGCAGGCACTTCCCCGTGGCCACGTCCCACAACAGAAGCACACTGTCGCGGATAAAGTATTCGCTTCCGCTCCCGGAGAGGGCAAAGCGGCCATCGGGCGAATACGCCACGGAGTTGACCCCACCCTTGTGCCCCTCGAAGGTGCGCAAACATTTTCCCGTGGCCACGTCCCACAGCCGAAGCGTCTTGTCAGTGCTCCCGGAGAGAACGAAGCGGCCGTCGGGCGAATACGCCACGGAGTTGACGCTGCCTGTATGTCCCTACCTATTGAACTACAAGAGCCCCGAGACGCTCAGGAATGGATTGCTCGATGTGGTGCGGAATATCATCCTCCTGGAATCGGTCGTGGAGGATGGAAAGAAGAAACGGTACAGCGACTCCATGTACGTGCGGAGTCAATCGCAGATGTGGAGTGGTAATCTGCTTGCTCAGGCATTGGTGACAGATTTCAGGAAGTCTATATCCGTCGATGAATCCGAACTGACCCGATATTACAATTCGACAAAAGGAAATCATCTGAATCCGGAACAGCGTAGAGTCATCCCTGTTATTGTCAAAACCAAAGCACTTGCCGAGGAGCTTCGTAAGCAGATCAATGCCGGCGCAGATATCGTCTCTGTCGCCAAACAACACAGCCTCAACAAGCTGAATTTGGATCAGGTGAATCCCGGCGTGTATCTGAACCGGGATAGCTGGGGAGAGATCGGAACTGTTGCTTTTAGACTGAAGGTGGGTGAGCTTTCCGAGCCAATCAGGAATTCCGACACCACCTACGCGATCGTGATGCTGCTGAATGTGAAGCCGGCCGCGCCCTATCCGTTTGATGAGATCCGGAGCGGACTTTATGTTGTGCTGCAGGATCGCAATCTTCAGCAGAAACTTGAAGCATTGCTGTTGCGTGTTGTGAAACAATACGATATCAAGATTGACCGGGCAGCATTGAGCAGGGTCAAATATCTCGGCGGGAACATGGCTGTTAAGAAATCGCACTTCCCTCTGAGAAACGCAGTGCCGGGTTTTCGGCTGTTTGATCCAAAAGCGAAGTGGTACCAAGAAGGGGTAGGCGGGAACTGAGAAGAACTGTCCGGCCTTCGCACGAAACGATTTCATATCAATTCACTGTTTCAACAAGCACACTTGGCAGCCCAATGAACAAGAACCTCTTGTTCCCGACCGTTGTCCCTGCTCTCGGCAGCCTTCTGTTTGGTTTTGACACAACTGTAATTTCTGGAACAACCAAGTCACAATCGCCTATCTCTTGTTCTTGCAGTAGTCAATCTGCAAATATCACCGAATGGCAATCTATTAGGAGAAATCAATGGCTTCTTCTACATCGGCGCCCTTGACAATCACATCCGTTAACGGCAAACAGAATTATACGTTTGCTCTAACCGTTCTCACCTCTCTCTTTTTTATGTGGGGATTTATTACCTGCCTGAATGACATTCTTATCCCGCATCTCAAGGCGATTTTCACTCTGAACTATACTCAGGTAATGCTGATTCAATTCAGTTTTTTTACTGCTTATGCGATTGTTTCCATCCCGGCCGGAATTCTGGTTGAAAAGATCGGCTACAAGAATGGAATTGTAATAGGATTAATAACTGCTGGTGTGGGATGTTTGTTATTTTATCCTGCCGCTGGCTATCAATCGTACATAATGTTTCTCGGTGCGCTGTTCGTGCTCGCATCCGGAATAACACTATTGCAGGTTGCGGCGAATCCCTATGTGGCGATACTTGGCAGACCGGAAACCGCGTCGAGCAGATTGAACCTGTCACAAGCCATAAACTCTCTTGGACATACAATCGCGCCCTATTTCGGATCACTCATTATCCTGGCAATCGCTGTGAAGACAGCGGAAGAGCTGCAGCTTATGAGCTCTGCAGATTTGGATGCATATAGATTGGCTGAAGCCAGTGCTGTTCAAGTTCCTTATCTGGGATTGGCGGCGGTGTTGTTCGTCATAGCAGCGGTCTTTGCAGTTGTCAAATTGCCAAAGATAGAGGCGTCGGAAATCTCTGCGAGTGGAGACGACGGCAAAAACTATCATGACATGCACAAGAGCGCATGGGGTTATCGACATCTTGTTCTTGGTGCAATTGCGATTTTTCTTTATGTCGGCGCAGAAGTCTCGATAGGAAGTTTTCTAGTCAATTACTTTGGCCAACCATTTATTACCGGATTGAAAGAAGCCGATGCGGGGAAGTTTGTATCATTTTATTGGGGCGGTGCAATGGTCGGAAGATTTATCGGTTCAGCAGTTCAAAGAAAAATGAGGCCGGCCAAGATGCTGATCTTCAATGCATTCGTTGCAGGATCGTTGGTCGTGGTGTCCATGCTTACGTTCGGGCATGTTGCGATGTGGGCCATTCTCGCCGTAGGAGTATTCAATTCAATTATGTTTCCAACAATATTCACTCTTGCGATCGATGGACTAGGCAAACATACCGGTCAAGCCTCCGGAATTTTATGCAGCGCAATAGTTGGTGGCGCCATTGTGCCGGTCATTCAAGGATACTTTGCCGATACCATTGGTATTCATCACGCATTCTTTGTTCCGGTGCTGTGTTACCTCTTTGTTGCCTATTATGGAATGAAGGGACACAAGCCATCATACCTTCATGCTAAGGTATAGAGAAGAACAAGAACGGTATGATCGGGATGAACCTTGGGGGAACTCGGACCTCACTCGGATTTGTGGATGTGCTCGATTCTGTAAAAAGTGTTTCACCTCACGGGCCGCGGGCCGAAAGTCCTCAGCGATTGGTTGAAAGGAAGTAGGGATACCACGATGGATTATCGACATGACAAACGCGTCGTGATGACGCTCGATGCAGGCGGTACAAATTCGGTATTCTCTGCTCTACAAGGGAATGAACAGATCCTTGAAGAAATTGTCTTGCCGACCTATGCGGACAATTTGGAGAAATGCTTGTCGACTCTGGTGGAAGGTTTCACGAGAATCAAAGAGAAGCTGGGGAGCGCACCTATCGCGATCAGCTTCGCCTTTCCGGGGCCGGCTGACTATCCGAATGGCATCATCGGAGATCTCCCAAATCTGCCGGCGTTCCGGGGCGGCATAGCTCTTGGACCCATGCTGGAGGAGAAATTCAATCTACCCGTATTCATCAATAATGACGGTGATCTTTATGCGTACGGCGAGGCAATTGCCGGATTCTTGCCGTATGTCAACGGGCTTCTTGAGAATGCAGGAAGTCCGAAGAGGTACAAGAACCTCCTCGGCTTGACGCTGGGGACGGGTTTTGGTGCAGGGATTGCGCGCGACGGAAATGTGTTTCTGGGAGATAATTCTGTTGCCGGAGAGATCTGGCTTCTCCGGAACAAGTTGAATCCAAAGACAAACATTGAGGAACACGTGAGCATTCGAGCTTTGAGACGATTCTATGCTCACGGGGCGGGGATTCCTGAGGTAGAAGCGCCGTCGCCGAAGGAGATGTTCGAAATTGCGACTGGTTAGGCTGGCGGGAACAAGCAGGCCGCGATCAAGGCATTTTGTGAAATGGCTGAAGCTGCAGGAGACGCGATTTCTAATGCGGTCACACTCATCGACGGCCTTGTTGTTATCGGCGGAGGGCTTTCCGGTGCTTCCGAGTTGTTTCTTCCTTTCATAGTTGAGGAAATGAAGAGCTACTACGACAAACCCGACGGATCGAAGCTCCGCAGGCTGATCGCAAACATCTATAATCTAGAAGATGCCGGGCAGCTGCAGAAGTTTTTGAAAGGTTCAACAAAGGAAATCTCCGTTCCTGGATCCGACAAGAAAGTGAAGTACGATCCGGAGATGCGCATTGGGGTGGGCATATCGAAAATTGGGACGAGCAAAGCAATTTCTATTGGTGCATATGCGTTTGCGCTGAATGCCGTTGACAAAAAGGGGTAGCAGTTGGCCTGTCTTCGGATTTCGCCCCCGTGAAAGCAGCGTGGGTGGTTCGCGGGATGTCTCGGTTTGTCAAACAAGTGTTTCCAGGCTACAATGTGAATTCGAACGATTTTTCAAAGGTTGCAACTGCCGTGAGTACCCGGTTCACCCCGACGTTCTTTGTCGGGGCCCCCGTCCTTCGTCTCCGTGTCTCGCTATTGCTCGACACTGCGCTCAGGACAGGCTACTGCACTGGCCGAATCTGAAAAGATTTGGCCCCTTTTTTTTATGACAGCGGGTTGAACCTGCAACTTTGAGCTTCGGCGATCCGAAAGCCATGTGAGTAGGTGCTTGAGTGCATCTGCGCGATCGATGATTGTAAAGTCCGCCAAGTGTGAAGTACCGCATAACGACAATCCCGATTGGTGAAGACCAGTCGGGATTTCTTCTTTTAGGCGTGGCGCTATCGTTCTATTGTGACCTCCGGGGTATTCTCCTGGGGCTATGGAGGTCAGGCGCTAACGGTATCCAAAACAGCTTTTGGATATCTCGCTGCGACACAGAGAAGAACGCGGGCTGCGCCTTCGGGTTTCCTTCTGCCTTGTTCCCAGTTACGGAGTGTTGCCGGGCTGATGCCGAGTAGCTCCGCAAACTTCTGCTGGGTGAGTCCCAGGTGACGGCGAATTGCCGAGACGTTTGGGTCATCAATGCGGAATGATCGGCTCGGCGCTTTCTTGCCTCGCAGTATAGTGCCGCCTTGTTCAATGCTCCTCATCAGTTCATCAAATGTATCCTTCTTCATTTCAACTCCTTCGCGGCAATTGATCTTACAATCTTGAGCTGATCTTTGCTAAGATCGCTCCGTTCGTTTTTCTTAAACACAAAAAGCATCAAAATGGTGTCTCTTGGTTTCAGCCAATAGTAGATGACCCTCGTCCCTCCCCGCTTTCCCTTGCCTGAGATCATCCATCGCAACTTCCGGAGGCCTTGGCTGCCTGGAATGACATCGCCTGCCTGTCGAGGGCCAACATATTCCCCAGGCGGGGCCAGAAGGATTCCCCACCTGTTGCGTTGGTTGAGCGAGAGTATAGTGACTCCAAAGTTGGGAGTCAAGCGGTCGTCAATCAGGGTGCTCTGGT
>Ga0315277_10003176_pt1 | contig 22413 bp, 17 predicted proteins | sample YL17G05_15_MG_FD_203695 | JGI IMG/M metagenome (GOLD analysis project Ga0315277, IMG submission 203695) | Sediment microbial communities from Yellowstone Lake, YNP, Wyoming, USA - YL17G05_15 | ecosystem: Environmental > Aquatic > Freshwater > Lake > Sediment | place: USA: Wyoming | collected...
ATCGGACGGATCAACCAGCGGTTGTTCTTATCTATTTAGCGGAGGAAAGCTGGAAATTCGGAATGTCCCCGATTTTTTCACAGCTTCTGAGTCTCTGTGGTTTTCAGTTTTTTAGAAATATCGCGGCGACCCGATGTCCAGGCACCTTGATGGATATCTCTCTCTCGCTTGCTCCAACAACGGCAGGAGTTGCTTCGGTCCAAGCCTCTGAGGACTTGATTTTCTCCGTGGCGTTTAGAGTTAGTTGGAAGCTCTTTTCCGAGGAATCCCGATTGAAGACCAGGATCAGTTTGCCCTGGGAACCTTCGAGCAGGCGTATCTCCGGGTTGGATTCCGACGCTGTCGGCCGGACTGATACGGGAGCACCAATGCCGGCCCATTCCAAAACCTGGTCCATTAGTTGCTGGAATCCCGCCGAAGGCTGCGACTCATTGGCAACACCCAGGAAAGTTCCCGCAAACAGCGTCTCTCCCTTTCCGCTTCGATTCGAAACGAGAGCCGGGGCGCCGTCGCCGAAGATTCCCACCACCTTCGCAGAGGGCTCCGTTGTTTGCAGGACTTCCTCATAAAGCGCGCCGGCTATTTCCGGGGAAGCCGCGACAGCTTTGTCGTTTTTCTGTGTTAGTGTCGATTTCAGCCGGAGTGTCGACTTTGCCCTGGGACGGACTTCCAGCTCCCTGCAGCCGAAGGTCTTATCCAGGCCACCGCCGGGGATCACGTCGGTTGCCCAGCCGTGTTCGTTGTTCCACGCGGTTCTCGCCTCTGCCAACACGCGGCCGCCGGCAGCCACGAAACGCTGAATTTCCTCTGCCGCACGAGTGGAAAGCATCACAGCATATGGGACGATGAGAAGCTTGTACTTTCCCCAGTCTCCCTTTTCCAGATCCATGACGTGGACGAAATCGACCGGCACGTTGCGCTCGAAGAAGGGGCGATAGTATCCAAACAGGGAATCTCGCACTCCCCCGCGGATCCCACCGCTTTGCTCGCCGCCCACGAGATGCGCGGGCGGATTGTAAAGAATGGCGGCTTCCGCCGGCACCGGGTTGGCTTTCAGGAAAAACTCCGCATGCCGGTTCAGGATTGCGGCGATCGATCCGGCACGGCGCGAGCGGGGAGTGAGCGTGCCATCCAGCTCAATGAGGCCGTAGCCGCCGCTCTCATAGCCAGAGCTCATCGGGTAATAGGCGTAGAAGCTGATGCTGCGCGCCCCTCTGGCTATGGCGGTCCAAGTCCAGTCCTCGAGATCTTCAGCGGTGACAGGGTCCCCGACTTTAACGCCGGTCGTGCCGAATCCAGCTTGAAGCTCGCCTATGTAAAACCCACCGTTGCGCCGTCCGGAAGAGCGGATGAAATCCATGGATCCGGCACGGCGCAGTGTCGTCCAAGGCGAGGCCGAACTGGAATGCTTCGGGTAGATGGAGGTTCCGTAATAATCGGCGCTGGCGGCCATCTTCCAGTCATCGGGTGTGCCATCGCCGGCAAAAGGCGAGGTAAAAATGGCCGGGACTGCGGCATGGCTGGTCGCAGGGTGCGACGTGTCCACACTTTTCACAGCGTCCCTGCGTGCGCGCAAGTCATCGGCCAGCTTGTCGGAGATAAAGCTCTTCCAGTCGATGAAGTCGCTGTAGCTGAGAATCGTGCCAAAGCGCGGCGGCTCAACCTGGTCCCAGCGCTCGAAGCCGCGGTACCAGGCGGTGTTGAGGGCTTGAAGACCGCCGTACTTTTTGTCGAGCCAGTGCCGGAACTTGGCCAGCGTATATTTGCAGAAGCAGAATTGGGCGTCCGGGATGTAATTGATGATGGCCCAGTTGATGATGTGCGGCTCGCTCCAGAGGTCGTAAGCATAGAAGGAACGATGCCGAACCGCATGCCGTGCCACTTCCTTATAGAAGGAGGACACGAGCCGGGCGATCTCAGGGTGGTCGGTGCAAAAGCCGGGTGCAGCCTGCGAAGGGATGGCATCCCCGTTCTGAGCCACGTACCGTGCATCGGGATACTTGTCCCCAACCCAGTCCGGAGCGGAGTCTACGTAGACTTGGATGATCACTCGCAGGCCGGATTCATCGGCCAGCTCCAGGAGCTGGTCCAGATTTTCGAAGTCATACTTGCCTTCCCGCCGTTCGGAGGATGCCCATTCCACCCAAGTTTTGATCGCAGGGAAGCCGAGACCGCGGATCTGCTCGAGGTCTTTCTTCCAATCGGCTCGGTGGGCGCGGGCATTGGCTTCCTGCATCGGAGCGCGCGCTTTGCCTCCGCCATACCAAACGGCGATCGGATAGACAGTTTTATCAGGCGGATCGTTCGGCGCTGCGCCAACCGTGAACAGGATTGCAAAGACGAGTGAAATGTGACGCATAAGCAAACTCCACTTTAAAGCACTGGGTATATCACATCGATTTACGATTTACGATTGGACGGTGATGGTTTTTCAATCGTCAATCGTAAATCGTCAATCGTAAATTTCCTCTCTTGTGGTTAAATCTGCTGCCATGAGACCTTACAATCGAATCGTCCTCGCAATTCTGCTGCTTTCCCCCTCACCGAGTTTTTGGAGCTGCGCTGCCAGAGCACCAGCCCGACCAGCGGGTGTCGTTCCCTCGCCGGATTCGCTGGCGCTGCTGCGGTCCGACTTGGACCGCATTTTCGCAGATCCTAACTTCGCCAACGCGCAATGGGGTGTCGAGATCCTTTCCCTTGATCGCGGCGAGCCGATTTACGAGCGGAATTCGACGCGACTTTACATGCCTGCGTCAAACAACAAGGTCCTGACCACGTCCGCGGCGCTGGTCCGCCTGGGACCGGATTTTCGTTACGAGACCCGAGTTCTGGCGGACGGCCCGATTGTTGATGGGACGCTCACAGGCAACCTGGTGGTTGTAGGATCCGGAGATCCGAGCAACGCGCCCAGGTTTCAAGAAGCAGACCCTTTCCGGACATTCCGGGACTGGGCGTCCCATCTCAAGGAGAAGGGGATCCGCAGAATCGAAGGTGATCTGCTCGGAGACGAGGCTGCATTTGAGGAGTCCTTGCTTGGGGTCGGATGGGAATGGGACGACCTGGCCTATGGATTTGCCGCCCCCGCGAGTGCGCTCCAGTTCAACGAAAACCTGCAGACCATTGAGGTTGCTCCTGGAGAAAAGGAGGGCAGCCCGGTGACCCTCAAGATTCTGCCGCTGAATACATATCTCTCAGTCGACAACAGGGTTGTCACCGCTGCGGCGGGGACGGAGGCCGATCTCGTCGTAGAAAGAAGCGAAGGCAATGAGCACCTGCTGCTGAAAGGTACGATGCCGTTGAAGGGCAATCCGCTGAAGCAAACGGTTTCGGTCGAGTCGCCGACGCGGTTCTATCTCGAGGCAATGAAGCTTGTCCTGCAACAGGAAGGCATCGACGTATCTCGTTGCACAGTCAAACCAGTACGCGGCTGGAATCCGCCGTCCCTCCAGCTCCTCTGGGTGCATTCATCGCCACCGCTCGGGGATATTATCAAGCCCCTCCTAAAGGTGAGTCAAAACCTCTATGCCGAGACACTAACTCGAACGCTGGGCCTGAAGTTTCACAGCGAAGGAAGCTTCGCCCGCGGCAAAGAGGTGGTCGAAGCCGCGCTCCACGACATGTCCATAGAAAAGGGGACGTATTTCTATGCGGACGGCTCGGGACTCTCGCGCCGCAATCTCATTACGGCGGATCAGTTGGTGCGCATCTTCAAATTCATGTATCGGCACAAGTACTTCCAGCAGTTCTATGATGCGCTTCCCGTCGGGGGTGTGGACGGAACCATTGCAGGAAGGTTGAAAGGGACCAAGGCGGAGAACAACGTTCACGGTAAGACGGGATCCATTGCGTACGTTCGAGCCTTGTCCGGATACGTCCGAACCGGGGACGGCGAGATGCTGGCTTTCTCGATGCTTGCCAACAATTTCCTGGTGACCAGCAAGATGGCGGAATATGTCCAGGATTCCGTTCTGGAGCGCCTCGCCAACTTCACCCGCAAATAGGCCACGAATTCCACGAAAAAAGCGGCCACGAATTACACGAATTGCACGGAAAAATTGTAGATCAAAATGGGGTTTTGCTGTTGAAGAGGGTATGACGGATATCATTATGCACAAGGAGCTTTCTTACTCCGTTGTGGGAGCGGCACAGGAGGTGCACCGAGTGCTGGGGCCGGGTTTCCTTGAAGCCATCTATGAAGAGGCACTGGCCCATGAGCTTACCCTCAGATCGATTTCCTACGAACGTCAAAAGCTCCTAAAGGTGAATTACAAAGGACTGCTTCTTGGTGAGTATCGTGCGGACCTTGTGATTGAGAAAAGGATCATTCTTGAAATAAAGGCTATAACATCGCTTACAGCAGCACAAGAAGCCCAGGCCCTTCATTACTTGGCAGCTACGGGTTTCCGCCTGGCGATCCTCCTCAATTTCGGCAGAGAGTCGCTTCAGACCAAACGTATCGTCCGTTGAGTTTATTTTTCGTGCAATTCGGGCAATTCGTGGCTGTCTTTTAATTTGGGAAATTCGTGGCCCTTCCGAGGAAGCGGCCGGGCAGGTTCGAATCCAATTGGCCGTTGATGATAACGCGGCTGGGCTTGAAGTCTCTCAGTTCCGACGGAGCCTGGCCCGACGAGGACGTCCAAATCACGAGGTCTGCGATCGCTCCTGGAGCAATGACTCCTCGACGCGTGATATGGAGCTGCTGGGCAGCTTCTGAGGTCCAACGTGGAAGGACCGTCCCGGGCTCTCCCTCCAGGGAATGCGGGATCTGAAACCGCGCGGCCGCTGAGGGTGGAATAAGATCGATGCCGAACCAGGACGGGATCCTTCGAGCCTCGGCCGAAACGCGCGCACTATCTGCAAGGACCCATGCACGGCCTCCCGCCGCGAACCAGTCGGCGATCAGCAGCGGCTTTTCAGGGTACTGTTCCGAAGGCTCCCCCGAAACCAGAAATCCCCAGTTCAAACGGCGAGCCGCAGACCACTTTTCTGGAGCAGGCCGGTTGGTTAGGAGTTCATCATAGGAAACAGTTTCGATCAAGGTGGAGAATCCCTTTTGGAGATACGGCTCATCGTTGGTCTTGCCCGAGAGCAGCGAGCTTTGTGGATCCCAGCCGATCAGTCCAGGTGTTACCAGCGCATCGGTGCAATCGACGGTGTGGTGTGCGCTGTATACTGCGAGGTCTCCCAAATCCGCGATGATCGAGTCGCTCGTGGATCCTGCTCTGGCATCCCGCCGTATTGCCACGTCCCCCCGGAAGGGGGGCATGCCCGTGCCTGTAACAATCCAGGCATTGCGCAACATGAGATCAAAGATCGGGTTGTCGCTGTTCATTTTCAGGGAATCGAAGACCGCCGGGTTTGCATTCCTGATTTTGCCTGTGGCAAGCGAATTGAGTGCGGCCAGGAGGCCGACATAGTTCAGCTTCACCGTGTATTCTGGAGGAAGGTCGTCTGGATTCCCTCCACTCTCCATTAGTACGACGGGAGTTCCCCAGAGCGAGAGGTTGTCTCCAAAGGCTCGTGGGTTGAATGACTCGTCGTAGCGCGAGATGTGACCATAAACGAAGTGTGAAAGGGCTTCGTAGAGAACCGCGGTAACCTGTTTCGTAAGAGTCCGGGCATCTTCGATACCCTTGTCTCTTGCGGTTGCCCTTTCGACAGATGCAGGCAGATCCGCCGCGACCGCGAGAAGCGCGATGGTCGCGACTCTTCCGGTGTCACCGACCGTCGTCAAGCTGCTCTGGTTGTGCAGGTTGAATCCGAGGAAGGGATGGTGATGGTCGCGAATTTCCTTGAGGAGTCTTCCTTCCGGCGTCTGCAGCAGCCGTGCATCGCGGTTGATGTCGATCCCCTGGGCGTTGCGCCGCTGCCCGTGCTCGGCTCCGTCGGGATTGAGCATAGGAACGAACAGAAGTGTGTACTTTTGCAGGATCTCAGCTACCCACGAATCCTGCCGGTGAAGGCCGAAAAAGTGGAAGAGATCCAAAAGCGAGCAGGTCGCGGTGGGCTCGTCTCCGTGCATCTGCGACCACAAAAGGATCTTCTTCGATCCCGTGCCTAGACTCAGGAGGAAGATTTCGCGTCCCTCCGCGGAGTGTCCGGCGGTTTCCATCCGTATAACCTCCGGATATTGACGGGCGAGGCGGTCCAGCCGCTGCTTCAACTCGGCATGCTTCAAGGAATAGGGATTGAGAGGCGATATGCGCTCCTTTTCCCAGATGCGCGCGAGTTGGAGGATGTCAACGCTGTAAAGGTCGCTTGCCGGTGGAGGACTGCTGAACGCCATTAAAGTGGTGCAGAGCACGATTCCGATAATCCACGTTGTTGCTTCCATAGGCCCTCTGCCTTCAAACTGGCAAATTGCCATGGTATCAAATAAGATTGACTTGGGGACGGAAATCAGGTTTCGCGGAGTCCTATGAATTTCATATTGATGATCTCTGTTGTGCTTCTTGGGCAGTTGCCCCCCAAACCGGCTTTAACCCGGGAGCCGAAGGCAGACAGCAAGTCCCTCGAGAAGAGTGCATACTTTGTCTTTATAGACCGGGAGTACATATTCACCCTCGAAGTTGTAAAACCTGGTGTGCCTCTTCTGAACTTTGTTTGCATGGGGGATAAGCAATACAACCTCTTGGCCAAGGACATCCGCGTCACATTGGAGAACCGAAAGGTTCCCGGCAAGGTCTTCGCCGTAGATACCGGAGACCCCAAGCAGCCATTGGTTACGCCCACAATGCGGATAAGAGCCAGATCTTCTTTCGGAGTGCGGCTCGACGGCGACTTCGGGGACGCAAAGGAACTTTACGGCGTTACCTTACGGCTGGGCCCGGATGACTTCAAACTGGTGCCGCTCGCCAGTTTCGACTTTGAGAATCTCGCCCTCAAAATCAACAAGCTGAATCTAGGATCGCCCGATTTCTCCGACGATTGGCGAGTTCTGAAGCTTGATACGCTTGGAACGCGCTCCCTGGCCCGGAAATAGCCGCGAAATGCACGAATTTAAAAGCAGCCACGAATTATACGAATTGCACGAAATAAAAATGCAATTTCTTTCGTGCAATTCGAGTAATTCGTGGCGGATTTTTGATTCGTGAAATTCGTGCCTGTTAAGCGAGAACAATGCAGTCGCCGCCCTGGCTTTTTGCGGCGTACATGGCGCTGTCGGCTTTCTTCACGATTTCTTCAGCTTCCATTGGCTCCTCGTACTCCGCGATGCCAACGCTGACTGTGAGTTTTCCCTGAAAGTGCTCCTGGAGCATCCTGCGAATTCGCTGTACAACGTTCTGGGCATTGTGCCGGTTAGTTTCAGGCATGATGATCGTGAACTCGTCTCCTCCGTAGCGGTAGCAGGTGTCGATATTGCCGCGCACCAGGCACCGCAGGAGGTTCGCAGTCTCCTTGAGAGCCTGATCGCCACAGAGGTGACCCTGGGTGTCGTTGAATTGCTTAAAACCGTCCAGGTCGAAGAAACACAATGAGAACCTCCGCCGATATCTCCGGCTTCGCTCTATCTCCTCCGCAAGGGTGATGAAGAAGCGCCTCTGATTGTACAAACCCGTCAGCTCATCCGTGAAGGAAAGGCTTTCCAGAGTCTGCTGAAGCGCGACACGTTCCCTCATGTCCCTGACGATGCAGAGGAATCCGATGGGCCGGTCTTCGGCGTCATGCACTCGCTGGACGTTTACGTCGAGAAAGGAAGACGAATCTCCCACAGATTGCCAGAGTCTACTCCGCTCGAGAGCCTCTAGATGCGTCGTATTGATATAGAGGGCAAGCTCGTGCTGAAAGCTTCGGTCGCTGAACAGCGTCAAAATATCCCTGCCCAGGATTTCTTGCTGTGGGATCTTGAAGATCGCCTCGGATCCGGCACTGCTTGTGATCACATATCCATGGATGTCAGTCGATAGAATAGCTAGGTCCTTGGCGGATTTTAGAATGGCCTGCATGTACTCGTTGGACTGCTGGGCATGCTGGAAGTCGCGGAGGTTGTCGAAGGCGGAGGCAATGAGTGAAGCCACTCCCTCCATGATTCCGAAGTCTTCGATGGGGAAAGCGTCCAGCCGGCTGCTTTCGATCGACAGGACTCCGAGGAACTTGCTTCTGAGACGCATGGGAACTGCCAGCTGGCTTGCGGTGTCCGGGCGGCTCGCCGATTTTTTCGCCTCGCTGGAGACGTCATTCTTGCAGACAATTTGGTTTCTTGTCCTGCACTCTTCCACGAGCGGAGGCATTCTTTCTCCGATTACGATTCCGGACGCTGCTTTGTAGGCGAATCCTTTGAGTACCAGCTCCTGCCGGGACCCGACGGTCCATATCTGGACTATGTCGTAGTCAAAGCCCTGGCGGAGCAGCGCCGAGGCCGTTTGAAAAAACTCGGTGAGGTCCTCCAGCATCACCGCTTGCTTGGCGATCTCGCTCAGCATCTGCAACTGGCGGCCCCGCCGCTTCTCGAAATAGTGAGTGTCGGAGTTCTCGATGGCCAGTGAGAGTTGGGAGGTCAGGAGGCTGAGGCAGGCGCTCTGAGACGCGGTGATAGGACCGTTTTGCTCAACTGCTAGTACCAGGATCCCTTTCAGTCTTCCCGCAAGCAGAAGGGGCGCGTAAACGATGGAGGAGGCCTCCGGATGAGCGAAGTAGGCCCGTTCGGTGCCGTCCAATTCTCTTTGCACGGAAAAGCATACCTCGGCTCCCCGCTTTGGGTTGAAATGTTCCTTGAGCCGGGAGGGTTTGAGGGCGATGACCCTGGGCCGGATAGGGGATGTGCCCTCGATGTCATCTACCGAGTACAGCGTGGCAGTGTATTCGTTTGATCGATGCTGAACCAGACTAAGGCGTCGAAGTTGAAAGTCCTCCCTCAGAATGCGGATGCATCTACGCAGAATCTCATCGAGCACGAGAGAACCGTGAATCGATACCGCGACCCTGGCAGTGTCGGAAAACAAGAGGGGTGCCTCCTCAGTCACGCACCCGCAAGCCCCTCCGATGTCCACTGATTCAGCGCTCATTGTCCACCCAGAGCATTATTATGTCTTTGGGCCCTAAGATGCTGCCTGGTTGGCGTTCGTGAAATATATCTCCAGCTCTTGGAACCACGCGTCCAGTGCAGCAGCCGCGATGCTGCCCGCCTGAGCAATCTCAGGTTTGCCTCCCCCTTTTCCGCCGAACCGCGCTGCAGCCTGTTTGATGGCTGCGCCGCAATCTCCGGCAACATCGGTGTTCCTGGCGGCTACCACCTGCGCTGTTTCCTGCACAGCCGCCAGGATGGCGATTGCTCGAGAATGGGCTGCCACCTTTTGCGCGAGAACTTTGACGCTTTCCAGGCTGCGGCCCGGATAGGTAGCTCGCACTAGGAGGGCCCTGCGGCTCTTATCGGCACGGTTGACGAGATCCTGTGCTTCTAAATCGAGGATTTGATCCTGAAGCTTGGCGTTATCGCGCGAGAGCGCAGCGCGTTCCTGAAAAAGCTTTTCGGTCAGACGTTGTAGGTCGCTCGGCTGGGATGAGTAGAGTTTCCCCAGTTCACGCAAGAGCTCATGATCTCTCCGGAGAGTCCTCAAAGCGCGCCAGCCGCAGGCAAATTCGACCCGGGTTCCTCCTTTGTAACGCTCGAATCCGAGGATGGCGATCATGCCGATCTCGCCGGTTCGCCGCACGTGGGTGCCGCCGCAGGGTGAGCGGTCAAATCCCTCAACGTCAATGACCCGAATCTCACCTTCGCGGGACGATTCCTTGCGGACACCGAGAGCACTGAGGCCTTCACGATCCACAGTCAGAACAGTCACCAGCCGGTCTTCGAAAATGATTTGTGTGGCCAGACCCTCCGCCTGTTCCATAAGAGAAGAAGTAGGCTGACTCAGCTCGACATCGATGGTTGAAGTTTCCTTGCCCAGATGGAAGGAGACCGTAGGCGCCTGGGCGACCTTTATGAACGCCTGCGAGAGAATGTGCTGTCCTGTGTGCTGCTGCATGTGATCGAAGCGGCGCTCCCAGTCGATCCGTCCCGAGACAGGCCCGAGTGGAACATAACTGTCCACCACATGCAGGATAGCGCCCCACGGATCTTCCTCCACCTCGACAACTTGTGCAGAACCAAGCATGCCGGTGTCGTGTGGCTGTCCTCCGGAAGTGGGATAAAACCCTGTCTGGTCCAGAGTCACGGCGCTTTTGTTGCCCAACTTTCGCTGCTCGAGGACAATGCCTGAAAACTCCGTCAAATAGGAATTTTCATAGTATAGATGGATCGTCATGGATACTCCCCACAGGGCCGTAAGAGATTTACGATTGACGATTGACGATTTACGATTGGCGGGAATCGCCTTTCAATCGTCAATCGTCAATCTGGGATATGCAGCGCTACCCCTCGTTGAGAACTTCCAGATACTTGAGTCCGGTGCCGGTGTTGAAGAGGACGATCTTTTCGTCCGGAGCAATCCAGTTCTGCTCGATGAGTATCCTCAGCGCCGGAATGCAGGCCGCTCCCTCCGGGCAGAGGAAGAGGCCCTCCATCCGTCCCCCCAGCTTGATCGCATCCACGATTTCCCCGTCCTCCACGGCCACTGCGTTTCCATGGCTCTCGCGCAGCGCCTGAAGGATGAGGAAGTCACCAATGGCGCGCGGCACGCGCAAGCCGGATGCGATAGTGTGAGCATTCTGCCAGGGCTCGGCGTAAGTCGCATTGCTGTGAAACGCGCGAACGATCGGTGCGCATCCCGCCGACTGGACCGTCACCATGCGGGGACGCTTCGAACCTATCCAGCCCAAGCCCTCCATTTCGCGGAATGCTTTCCACATGCCGATCATTCCCGTACCTCCACCGGTGGGGTAGAGAACGACATCCGGGAGTTCCCAGCCGAACTGCTCCCCCAGTTCATAGCCCATCGTCTTCTTGCCCTCGATGCGGTAGGGCTCCTTCAAAGTCGAGACGTCAAACCAGCCCTCCTTTTCCTTCCTTTCTGCCACGATCTTGCCGCAATCGGTGATGAGCCCTTGGACGAGATTCACCTGAGCCCCGAAGACCTCGGCTTCACGGATGTTCGCCACAGGCGTGTCGGCCGGCATGAAGATGTAGGATTCCATTCCTGCGTGGGCCGCGTATGCGGCCATCGCTCCAGCGGCGTTTCCGGCGGAGGGAATTGCCAGCTTGTGAATTCCAAGCTCCTTGGCCATACTAACAGCCGCGCAGAGTCCGCGAGCCTTGAAGGACCCGGTGGGATTGCTTGACTCGTCCTTGATGTAAAGCCTTTTCAGGCCCAGCGCCGCGCCAAGCCGCGCAGCATGAATCAGCGGCGTAAAGCCTTCGCCTAGGGAGATGATGTGCCGCTCGTCCTGAACCGGCATCATTTCAGCATAGCGCCACATGTTCGAAGGTCTGCCGGCGAGCATTTCGCGGGACAAGCCGTTCCGTGCCGCTTTGAGATCGTACTCTACCAGCAATGGGGATCCGCAGCGGCATAGGCCATGCACTTGACCCTTGGGATGGAGTGACGAGCACTTGGGACAAATGAGATGATTGAGATAGTTCATAGCAGACCTCGGTTTTCCAGGTGATGCCCAATCTAACGGAAGCCCCGGTGCTGCGCAAGAGCAGAAAAACAGTGGTTCGTGGTCAGTGTCCAGTAATCAGTGATCATTGGTCAGTGATCAGATGTCGGCATACACTTCATGCGTCTCGGGTTTTACTGGCCACTGGTCACTGGCCACTGTTGTCTTGGAGAGGGTTGTTCTATACTCCATTGGTTATGAAACCAGCCAAATTTGCTTTTCATGGGACTACGATTCTTCTGGTTAAGCGAGGCAACCGCTCCGCTATCGCCGGAGACGGGCAGGTCACCCTCGGAGACACGGTGATCAAGCAGACCGCCAGAAAGATTCGGCGGATGTATAACGATCGGATCCTGGTCGGTTTCGCCGGCGGGACCGCAGATGCCTTTGCGCTTTTCGCGCGGCTCGAAGCTAAGCTCGAGCAGTTCCAGGGAAACCTGAACCGCGCGGCGGTGGAACTCGCCCAGGAGTGGCGCACTGATCGCGCGCTGCGTCATCTGGAAGCCTACCTTCTCGCCACGGACGGCAAAGCGACCTATCTGCTCTCCGGGACCGGCGATGTTATCGAACCCGATGACGGGATACTCGCCGTGGGCTCCGGTGGGGCTTATGCTCTGGCTGCAGCCCGGGCGCTCTTGCGCCACACCAAGATGTCAGCGAAACAGGTGGCGCTTGAAGCTTTGAAGATCGCCAGCGAGATTTGCATTTTCACCAACAGCGAAATCATCGTCGAAGAGTTATGAGGTGAGGGTGTCACGTCTGGAAAACTTCATTTACGCGGCCTCCCTTGGCCGGGATAGTGCATGACTCGGAAATGAAATTTTCCAGACCTGACACAGTTGGATGCAGGAAATGCCAAAACAACGTGCCGGAAAGACCCGCGGGCTCGATGAGATGACGCCCCGGGAAATAGTCGCCGAACTCGACAAATATGTTGTGGGACAGCAGAGGGCCAAAAAAGCGGTAGCCATAGCTCTCCGCAATCGCATTCGCCGCCAGAAAGTGGACGAGGAGATGGCGGAGGAGATCGCCCCCAAGAATATCATCATGATCGGGCCCACGGGCGTGGGTAAGACGGAAATCGCCCGCAGACTGGCACGGCTCGCGAACTCGCCGTTTCTGAAGATCGAAGCCACCAAGTTCACCGAGGTAGGCTATGTCGGACGCGACGTCGAATCCATGGTGCGCGATCTTGTCGAGATAGCCGTAGACATGGTACGGATGGAGAAGATCACCGAAATTGAGGAAAAGGCCGAGCAGAACGCCGAGGAACGATTGCTGGACATTCTCCTGCCTACTCTCCAGGCCGTGCCGGACGAGAACGTGCATGACGATACCGGCGAAGAACTCGGCCGCCTCGAGCAGATGCGCGAAAAGCTGCGGAAGCAGCTTCGCATGGGCAAGCTGAATCACCGCATCATCGAAATGGAAGTCCGGGAACATCCGACGAGCCCGTTTTCACTTCAGGTTTTCGAAGGTTCCAGCATGGAAGAACTCCAGTTCAACATGCGCGATCTTCTGTCCGGGCTTGTCGACGGCAAGGCCAAGAAGCGCCGCATGAGGGTGGACGAGGCTGCGGACTACATCGTGCAGGAAGAAGAGCAGAAGCTGGTCGACATGGATCAGGTGGCCCGGCTGGCTCTCGAGCGCGTTGAGCAGAGCGGAATCATCTTTTTGGACGAAATTGACAAGATAGCCGGCCGCGAGTCGGGACACGGGCCGGACGTCAGCCGCGAAGGTGTGCAGCGCGACATCCTGCCGATCGTGGAAGGAACCAACGTGAATACCCGCTACGGCATGCTGCGCACCGACCATATCCTCTTTATCGCGGCAGGCGCCTTCCACGTATCCAAGCCCTCTGACTTGATTCCCGAAATCCAGGGCCGATTCCCCATCCGGGTCGAGATGACTACGCTCGGAGAAGAAGACTTTGTGCGCATCCTCACGGAGCCCAAGAACGCTTTGATCAAACAATACACCGTGCTGATGGATACCGAAGGACTCAAGCTCAAGTTCACGGACGACGCGGTCCGCGAGCTTTCCAGGCTGGCTTGCACGGTAAATGAAAACACGGAAAACATCGGCGCCCGCAGGCTGCACACCATCATGGAAGCGCTGCTGGAAGACATCTCCTTCCAGGGCCAGGAGCTAAAAAGCAAGAACGTCAGAATCGATGCCGAGTATGTCCGCAAGAAGCTCGGGGACATCGTGAAAGACAACGACGTCAGCCGGTACATTCTCTAATGCGAAAACCCTCCCGAGCCTATTGCGGATTGCCTACTCGATTTTTTCAATTCGCAATCCGCAATTCGCAATCCGCAATTGTAAGAGACGGGTTCTCAGACTTACGATGTGTGAATCGAAGGACACCAAAACTCATTAAGGAGGTGATGTTCGGTTACCTGTCAGCTTTATGTGTTTGTGTGCATTTTTTATTCAGCGCGGGCTGCGCCAAGGTTGGGGAGCCTCAGCCGCCGGTGCTGCTCATCCCTAAGCCCGCCGCAGACCTTGCAGCCCGGCAGTTTGCCGGCCGCATCGTACTCACCGTTTCCATGCCGGCGGAAAACACCAACGGCTCTCCGGTGACCACTCTCGGGCAGGTCGAGATTTTACGTCTTGCCGAGAGCAGAGGGCAAATAACGGTACCTCTATCGGAAAAGGACTACTTGAAGGCCGCTGAGAAGCTTCTCACCGTTCCCGCCGACAGGTTATCCGACTATCTGCACGACAAAACCCTCGTCTTCCGGGATGAGCTGCCGCCGCAGGAACGAGCCACGTTTTATCGCCGAACGTTCGACTACGTGGTTCGCTTCATCAACCGGAAAAAGCAGACAGCCGGACTCAGCAACCAGGTCATCATCTCTCCGGTGGCCATTCCTGCCGCGCCTACGGAGCTTACTGAGATCTTGACCCAGGAGTATGTGCGTCTAAGTTGGACTGCGCCGCCGCAAAACGCGGACGGAACCACACCACCTCGAATTGCCGGCTACAATGTCTATCGCTCGGAGGACCCGAAGAATTTCCCCCCTGCTCCCCTCAACTCGAACCTCTTGCCGAAGCCGGAGTATGAGGACCGCAGCTTCCAGTTCGACAAGACTTATTATTACGCGGTGAGCATCGTGGGAAGCCGGGAAGATCCGTATGCCGAGAGCCTCTCTTCCCAGCCGCTGCAAGTCGTCGCGCGGGACACGTTCCCCCCGAGCCCGCCGCAGAATCTGAACGCCGTCGCCGATAATGGCGCTGTAATCCTGCTCTGGGCCTCGCCTCCGGATCCTGATGTCGCAGGCTATCGAATCTATCGCAGCGAGGAAGGTGGAAAAGAGAAGCAGTTGCTTCAGCCCGGCTTGGTCACCGCACTGAGTTACAGAGACGAGAAGGCGACAGCCGGAAAGAAGCATGAATATCTCGTTACGGCCGTGGACACGCATGCAAACGAGAGTGTTCCCGCCCAGACAACGGTGGAGGTCCCATGAAACTGTGTCGATTCCTTCACAACGGTTCCGCACGTCTCGGCCGGATCGAGGGGGAGAAGGTTATCGTCTGCGAAGGCGATCTGCTCGGTTCGCTATCCCGCACAGGTGAAATCCTGAACCTGAGCTCCGTGCGGCTTCTGGCTCCCCTGGCACCCGGGAAGATCATCGGAATCGGCCGCAATTACGCTGAGCACGCCAGGGAATTGGGAAACGTCCCGCCGGATGCGGAGCCGCTCATATTTCTGAAAGCTCCAAGCGCGCTCATTTCGCCTGGGGATCCGATTCTTCTCCCAAAGGCATCCCAGCGGGTGGACCATGAGGCGGAGCTCGGGGTGGTCATTGGTCGAATGGCTCGAGATCTATCCGAGGTTGAAAATCCTCTCGATTACGTCCTTGGCTACTCCTGCGTCAACGATGTGACGGCACGGGACCTCCAGAAGAAGGACGTCCAGTTCACACGCGCCAAGAGCTTCGACACATTCTGTCCCTTTGGACCTTGGATCGAAACGGAATTGGATCCGTCGTCGGTGCAAGTCACTGCCCGTGTTAACGGCCAGGTGCGTCAGCAGGGAAACACGCGAGAGATGATTTTTCCGGTTTCCCGCCTGATTCGCTTCCTGGCGGGGATCATGACACTGTATCCGGGCGACCTGATTGCGACCGGCACTCCTGCGGGCGTCGCACCTCTTGCCCCAGGTGACATCGTCGAGGTCGAGGTCGAAGGCATCGGCGTGCTCACGAACCCAGTGATCAGTGGTCAGTGACCAGATTTCTTGAGGGGCATAATTCAATCGGAGATCCTTCTGGCCACTGGCCACTGGCAATTCGTGGCAGTTTTTGGGATCTACCTTATGGACATCACCGAAAAGCTGAAGGAACTGCAGGAGCTCCACCGCCGCGCCGAAGAAGGAGGAGGTCCGGTGCGGCGCAGGCGGCAGCACGATGCTTCCAAGCTAACCGCTCGGGAGCGCATCCAATTTCTGCTGGACGAAGGAACTTTCGAAGAGCTCGATAAGTTCGTCGAGCATCGTTGTGTGGACTTCGCCATGGAGGATCAGAAGATCCCGGGCGATGGTGTTGTAACGGGCTTTGGCCGCATCGACGGGCGCATCGTCTACGTGTTTGCGCAGGACTTCACCGTATTCGGGGGAAGCCTGAGTGAGACCTACGCCGCGAAGATCTGCAAGATCATGGACATGGCCATGAAGGTGGGAGCGCCTGTTATCGGATTGAACGACTCCGGCGGCGCGCGCATCCAGGAAGGTGTCATGAGCCTCGGCGGTTACGCCGACATTTTTCTGCGCAACACCATCGCAAGCGGCGTGGTACCTCAGATCTCGGCGATCATGGGACCGTGCGCCGGCGGCGCGGTCTACTCGCCGGCCATCACAGATTTCATCCTGATGGTAAAGGACACCAGCTACATGTTCGTTACCGGACCCGACGTCATCAGAACCGTGACCCACGAGGAAGTCACCATGAACGAGCTGGGCGGAGCCATGACACACAACGCCACCAGCGGCGTGGCGCACTTCGCCGCCGCGGATGACCGCGAGTGTCTGGCGACCATCCGGGAATTGCTCGGCTTCCTTCCCAGTAACAACATGGAGGATCCGCCCAGGAAACCGAGCTCCGACCCGTGGGACCGCAGCGATGAGAAGCTGAACACGATCGTTCCAACGGATCCGAACCAGCCTTACGACATCAAAGAAATCATCAAGCTGGTTGTGGACAGACACCACTTCTTCGAAGTCCACAAGCATTTTGCCAAAAACATCGTCGTGGGTTTTGCCCGCCTGGACGGCCGAGCCGTGGGCATAGTCGCGAATCAGCCCGCCTTTCTTGCCGGAACGCTCGACATCTCCGCTTCGGTGAAGGGGGCACGCTTCGTGCGTTTCTGCGATGCGTTCAACATTCCGCTGATTACTTTCGAGGATGTTCCGGGCTTTCTGCCCGGCACCGCACAAGAGTACGGAGGTATCATTAAAAACGGTGCCAAGCTGCTCTTTGCATTCGCGGAGGCGACCGTTCCGAAGATTACCGTGATCACGCGGAAGGCTTACGGCGGCGCATATTGCGTCATGGCTTCCAAGCACATCCGGACCGATTTGAACTACGCTTATCCGACCGCCGAGATCGCAGTTATGGGGCCGGAAGGGGCGGTTAATATTCTCTACCGGAATGAGCTGAAAGCAGCCGTTGATCCGGCGAAGTTCCGTGCAGAAAAAGTTGAGGAATTCCGCGCGAAATTCGCATCGCCTTACATCGCCGCGCAGCGCGGTTATATCGACGAGGTGATCGAGCCATGCTTCACGCGCGCGAAAGTGATCACAGGGCTGCGCATGCTCGAGAACAAGAGAGACACCAATCCGCCGAAAAAGCATGGGAATATCCCTCTCTGAGTCTTCTGGGAAAGGCGTACAGGCGTCTTACTGAGGTCAAAAATAACGAATGACGAATTACGAATAAAGAATCCCGGTTTATCATTCGTCATTCGTCATTCCTTGTGTTGGGTGGTTTCGACTCGTTATGTTTCGTAAGGTTTTGGTTGCCAACCGTGGCGAAATAGCCGTTCGCATAATACGGGCGTGTCGGGATCTCGGTATCTCGCCTGTTGCTGTCTATTCCGAGGTGGACCGAGCCTCCCTGCACGTTCGCCTTGCGGATGAAGCCTATCTGTTGGGTCCTGCGCCTTCCTCGGACAGCTATCTGGTGATTAAGAAGATCATCGACGCGGCTAAAAAGTCGAAGGCCGATGCCATCCACCCGGGCTATGGCTTCTTGTCGGAGAATCCGCGTTTTGCTGCGGCCTGTGCCGATGCGGGCATTCCGATGGTCGGACCCTCTGCGAACTCCATGCAAATGATGGGTAGCAAGACCGGTGCCCGATCGATTCTGCATCGCTCCGGTGTGCCCCTTGTCCCCGGAACCTATCGTGCCTTGAAGTCGGCAGAGGAAGCCATCGAGGAGGCGAGGCTCCTCGGCTATCCAGTGATGCTCAAGGCAGCGGCTGGAGGCGGCGGCAAAGGGATGCGTCTGATGGAGGATGAGTCGCGCATGGCACGCGACTTCCAGAACGCAAGCTCCGAGGCGCTGCGCGCTTTCGGCGACGCTTCCGTCTACCTGGAGAAATACATCGCTCGGCCGCGCCATGTGGAAATCCAAGTGCTTGCGGACCGTCACGGGAACGCCATTTATCTGGGGGAGCGGGAATGCTCCATCCAACGGCGCCATCAGAAGGTGCTGGAGGAGTGTCCCAGCCCGTTTCTCGACGAGGGTCTGCGGCGCCAAATGGGCGAAGCTGCAATCCGGGTGCTCAAGACCGCCAAGTATGAAAATGCCGGGACGGTCGAGTTTCTGATGGATCATGACCGGCACTTTTACTTTCTGGAGATGAACACTCGGCTCCAGGTGGAGCATCCGGTAACCGAGGCCGTCACGGGTCTCGATATTGTTCAGGAACAATTCCGCATCGCCGCGGGAGAGCCGTTGAAGCTGCGCCAGGAAGATGTCCGCCTGCGAGGCTGGGCTCTCGAGTGCCGCATTTACGCCGAGGATCCGGAACGCAACTTCTTCCCCTCGCCGGGGGTCATTCGCAAACTGGTCGAGCCGCAGGGTCCCGGCGTGCGCGTCGATTCGGGGGTTTACCAGGGGTGGGAGGTGCCCATCCATTACGATCCCCTTATTGCGAAACTGGTGACGTTCGGCTCAGACAGGAACCAGGCGATTGCCCGGATGAGACGCGCGCTCCAGGAATACCGGATCGAAGGCATCAAGACGAACCTGGAGTTTTTTTCAGAGCTTTTGTCCGATCCGGAGTTTGTAGCCGGCGACCTCTCGACAGGCTTCATCGAGGAGTATTTGCGCCGCAAGGCACCAGTGAATGAAGAGTCCCCGGACCGTTTTCGCGCCCACGCGGTTGCGGCCGCCCTCGCTTACTCCGAGAGGGCGTGCAGCCCGGAACCTTCCGAGCCGGCCCAGAAGGAGAGCGCCTGGAAACTCTCCGCACGGCCCGGCGTCGTGAGGTTGCGACATGGATGGAAAAGGTAAACAATTGACGATTGACGATTGACGATTTACGATCGAAGTCGCGGGCAGGGAATTGTCAATCGTCCATACGAACTTAATCCAGGAGTTGCAGTGAAGCTGGAGATTAGCTCCGGGCCTGAGCACTTCGAAGTTGAGATTACTGGGGCCTCAGGCCAAAGGAGAGTAAGAGTTGGCGGCCATGAGGCTATCTGTAACTGGATGCGCCTGTCTGATGAACAGTACTCTCTGATTCTTGACGGCCGTGTCTACGACCTCTCCGTAAACTTCGATACGGATTCCTGCTCGGTGGCTGGCCGAACGGGCACCCACCAGTTCCAGATCTCCGATCCCCGCCGCTTGAGCCATCAGCAAGACATCGAGGAAGGTCAAGCAGGGTTGCAGCGCATTTGCGCCGAGATGCCAGGCAAGGTCATTCGTCTGCTTGTCAAGCAGGGGGACTCGGTTGCATACGACCACGGCCTCCTGGTCCTTGAAGCGATGAAGATGCAGAACGAAATACGGGCCCCAAAAAGCGGTGTTGTTAAGGAGATCGGTGTACGGGACGGCCTCGCCGTCAACACCGGCGACTTTCTCCTCAGCATCGAATGACGGTGATCAGTGACCAGACCTCACAAGCGACGTATCCCGGCAAGGTATTTTCCGGCCACTGGCCACTGATCACTGATTTTCAGTCCTGACCAGCGGCAACAATTCTCCGAGCAGATACAGCGAACCAGTTACGACCACCAGCCCCTTGTGGGTACACTCCTGCCATGCTGACTGCAGTGCCTCCTTCGAGGACCCATGAATTCGCATCTTCGGAGCGAATTGTCTGAACGTGGCCAGGATAGTCTCAGGGTCGGTGGTCCGTGAATTGTCCAGCGGCGCCAGATGAATGGTGCAGGCAAGCGGGAAAAGGCAGCTTCCCATTTTCCGGATGTCTTTATCGCGAAGAGCGCCGAAGACGAGATGAACCTCCCTTTCGTGCCGGCTCTCGAGATAAGTGCGCAGTGACTGCGCACCCTCCGGGTTGTGGGCCCCCTCCATCAGTGTCCGCCGGCGGGCGTGATATTCGTCCAGTCTTCCCGGCCAGCAGGTGTTCGCGAGACCCCGCCGAACGTCGAGGATTTGCACCGGAAAAGAGCGGAGCGCTTCGACCGCGCAGACGGCCAGCGCGGCATTTCGTGTCTGGTGCTCGCCGGCGAGTGAGGGTCTCAGATTTCTATAGCTCCGGTGCGATGTCTTCAGGTCGAAAGCGTAGCGCCCTCCGCGCTTCCCGAGGATTCGAATCTTGCAGTCCCGGCCGATTTCGACAAGCGGGGCCCCCGTGACACGGGCGACGCTGCGGATGACGCGCAAGGCGGCAGGAGAATGACAGGCCGTTATTGCAGGAACTCCCGGCTTTAGAATGCCCGCCTTTTCCCCAGCAATAGTGGCCAGGGTAGTCCCCAGCAGGTTCTGGTGATCATGGGACACGCCTGTGATGACGCAAGCCTCCGGGTGAACGATGTTGGTCGCGTCCAGTGTGCCACCCAGCCCTACCTCCACAATAGCAACGTCCACCATCTTCTCCGCGAAATAGAGGAATGCGCAGCAAGTGATGAGCTCGAAGTAGGTGAGGGGGCGATCGAGACGTTTCCTGCGCAGGAGGGATACCTCTGCATCGCATATGTGCGAAACGAGTGTCGCGAATCGGCGAGGCGAGATGTCGCGTCCTTCCGTGCGAATGCGCTCCTCAATTCTGACGAGGTGGGGAGAGGTGTAGAGACCTGTTTTCCACCCGGCATGACGGAGGATCGATTCCGACATGGCGGACACGCTCCCCTTGCCGTTTGTTCCGGCGATGTGGAGCACCGCATACTTTCGATGCGGGTTCCCCAGAGCTTCCATGAGGGACAGAGTACGGTGCAGGCCGAGATGAATGCCCTGCACTTCGTTGCCGCGGCGATTCAGAAATTCAAGGGAGTCGCTGTAATTCAAGTCGTTCTTTTGGAGGGCGCCTCACTTCGCGGGACGCCTTCGTCTGGTTCCGCTCACTTCGCATCGAAGGCGCTCCCCGAAGCGGGACGCACTCCAAATGAGCGCCCTGTCGTGCTCAGGGCAAGAAAAAGTTCAGAGCGTTGATCAGGTAGTTTCGCAGGTTGCGTCGGTCGACGATGGCATCCAGCATGCCATGCTGCAGAAGGAACTCCGAGCGTTGAAATCCCTTGGGAAGTTTTTGGCGAATTGTTTGCTCGATCACCCGTGGACCTGCGAATCCGATGAGCGCACCAGGTTCGCCGATGTTCAGGTCGCCCAGCATCGCATAACTGGCCGTCACGCCTCCGGTGGTCGGATCCGTGAGCACCGAGATGAAGGGCATGCGAGCTTCGTCCAGTCGCGCCAGAGCGGCGCTGACCTTGCCCATCTGCATCAGGGACAGCGCGCCCTCGTGCATGCGAGCGCCGCCCGAAGCGGAAACGATGATGAGTGGCAGCCTGTCGTGCAAGGCTTTTTCGACGGCAAGGGTCACCATCTCGCCCACGATGGAACCCATCGAGCCGCCGATGAATGTGTACTCCATGGCCGAAATCAGGCTGGGGCGCCCGCCGAGTTTCCCCTCGGCATTGATCATGGCATCGTTTAGTCCGGTGGACCGGCGGGCAGAGACCAGCTTCTCCGCGTACGGCTGCCGATCGACGAACTTCAGCGGATCCGGTGAGATTATGTTATTGTGGAGAATGTCGTATTTTCCGTCATCGAAGAGCATTTGAAGGCGTTCCCGGGCGTTGACCTTGAAGTGGAAGTTACACTTCGGGCAGACCTTTTCGTTCGCCTCCAGGTCCTTCTTCCAGATGGCAGCCCGGCAATTATCGCACTTGATGAACAGTCCCTCGGTCCGCACGGTTTTCTCCTCTTCCTTGGGGCTGGCGAGCGGACTCATTTCTCTTTTGAACCAGGTCATAAAGGATCCTGCTTCGGGCTCTGCACGAAGCCCTGCTTGGATTGTCTTCCGGGCTCGCGATCCCCATCAGAGCCCCGCCTCAATGGTTGCGCGCAGTGGTGTTGGGCTTGGCCTTCGACATGCTGCGCATGAGATTGACCAGGCCCCATCGTTCTTCCTCGGTTAGCTTGGAGTCGAAGGCCGGCATCGGCTTCCGGCCTTTCGATCATTCACTTTTGTCCTCCCAGAATATCCATGTATCCACCCGATACAGGCAGTGCACTATAACACATTTCCTGCCCAGGTAATTCGTCCTTAGGTAAGAGTTATTCGCGTTGCGGCGGTTTTCTTGCCGCTGTGGGTTGCAAGCAACAAAGATGCCAGGGCGTCCGTTGCCTGTTCGCGTGCCCGCAGCGGCTTAGATTGGCGATTCCGCCGGCTTTGGGG
>Ga0315277_10003178_pt1 | contig 22397 bp, 17 predicted proteins | sample YL17G05_15_MG_FD_203695 | JGI IMG/M metagenome (GOLD analysis project Ga0315277, IMG submission 203695) | Sediment microbial communities from Yellowstone Lake, YNP, Wyoming, USA - YL17G05_15 | ecosystem: Environmental > Aquatic > Freshwater > Lake > Sediment | place: USA: Wyoming | collected...
AACCCAGCTCACGTACCCCTTTAACTAGTGGACACCTAGACCCTTGGGACCTCCTACAGCCCCAGGATGGGATGAGCCGACATCGAGGTGCCAAACCTGGCCGTCGCTGTGAACGCTTGGGCCAGATAAGCCTGTTATCCCCAGAGTACCTTTTATCCGTTGAGCGATGACCCTTCCACACAGAATCACCGGATCACTAGCGCCTGCTTTCGCATCTGCTCGACTTGTTGGTCTCGCAGTTAAGCCCGCTTATACGCTTGCGCTCTGCGCACGATTGCCGACCGTGCTGAGCGGACCTTCGCACGCCTCCGTTACGCTTTGGGAGGCGACCGCCCCAGTCAAACTACCCGCCTGACACTGTCCCCCGACCGGATAACGGCCGTAGGTTAGTACCACGATGAGCCAAGGGTGGTATTCCAAGGTTGGCTCCACGGAGACTAGCGTCCCCGCTTCCGCGCCTCCCACCTATCCTCTACATGGGACACCAAGATACAATATCAGGGTATAGTAAAGGTTCCGGGGTCTTTCCGTCTTGCTGCGGGTAACCGGCGTCTTCACCGGTAGCTCAACTTCACCGAGTCTCTGGAGGGGACAGTGCTCCAGTCGTTACGCCATTCGTGCAGGACGGAAATTACCCGTCAAGGAATTTCGCTACCTTAGGACCGTTATAGTTACGGCCGCCGTTTACTGGGGCTTCGGTTTGGGGCTTCGCCACTATTGCTAGCGGCTAACTCCGCTCCTTAACCTTCCAGCACCGGGCAGGCGTCACTCCCTATACATCGCCTTGCGGCTTCGCAGAGAGCTGTGTTTTTGATAAACAGTCGCCAGAGCCATTTCACTGCGACCCCATTGGGCTGGGGGAGTCCCCGAAGGGTCCCTTTGCCTACTAGGGGCACCCCTTGTACCGAAGGTACGGGGCTAATTTGCCGAGTTCCCTCTCCAGAGTTATCTCGAGCGCCTTAGGATTCTCTCCTCGTCTACCTGTGTCGGATTGCGATACGGTCGCCGCTGTGCTCCTTAGGGGCTTTTCTCGGCGGTGTGGCGTGGGCCAGTTGGTTTGTCCGAAGACGCACTTCCCGACACCCCTCGGCCTTGTGTGGGTCGCGGATTTCCCTGCGACCCGGCCTACAGGCATCGCCGGACACATCCGTCAGTCCGGTTGGCCTAGCCTCCCGCGTCCCCCCATCGGTCTTGATCGCACAACGGTGGCGCAGGAATTTTAACCTGCTGTCCATCGGCTACACCTATCGGTCTCGCCTTAGGGGCCGGCTCACCCTGGGAGGATTAACCTTGCCCAGGAAATCTTAGACTTACGGCGAACGGGTTTTTCACCCGTTTTATCGTTACTGATTCCGGCATACTCACTTCCTAGCAGTCCAGCTGTCCTCTCGGTCAACCTTCACTCCGCTAAGAACGCTCCCCTACCGCGCAAGCCTTGCAAAAGCAAGGCTCACACCCCAAGCTTCGGTACGGCGTTTGAGCCCCGTTGGATTTTCGGCGCAGAATCGCTCGACCAGTGAGCTATTACGCACTCTTTGAATGAATGGCTGCTTCTGAGCCAACATCCTGGTTGTCTGAGAGACCCCACATCCTTTACCACTTAACGCCGATTTAGGGACCTTAGCTGTGGGTCTGGAATATTCTCCTCTCGCCCATGGAGCTTATCCCCCACAGACTCACTCCTGCGCTCTCAAGTGTAGGCATTCGGAGTTTGATTGGGTTCGGTAGCCTTGTAGGGCCCCTAGTCCATTCAGTGCTCTACCTCCCACACTAAACGCACAGGGCTGTTCCTAAAAACATTTCGGGGAGAACCAGCTATCACGGAATTTGATTAGCCTTTCACCCCTAGCCTCAGCTCATCCAAGCACTTTTTAAGGTACAATGGTTCGGGCCTCCACGCGGTGTTACCCGCGTTTCACCCTGGCCAAGGCTAGATCATCCCGCTTCGGGTCTGCTCCACGCTACTTGGGCGCCCATTTCGGACTCGCTTTCGCTACGGCTGCGGACCGGAGGTCCTTAACCTCGCAACGTAGAAGCAACTCGCCGGATCATTATGCAAAAGGCAGGCTGTCACACGGATCAAGGGTTACCCCTCGATCACTGTGCTCCAACTGCTTGTAGGCGATACGGTTTCAGGTTCTATTTCACTCCCTTTGCTAGGGTTCTTTTCACCTTTCCCTCACGGTACTGGTTCGCTATCGGTCGTCTGCTCGTATTTAGCCTTGGAAGGTGGTCCTCCCGGATTCAGACGGGATTCCCCGTGTCCCGCCTTACTCAGGAACAAGAACCGCCCACACAATCCGCTTATGCCTACGGGGCTGTCACCCTCTCTGGCCGGCCTTTCCAGACCGTTCCGCTTCCCGGACTGCGCGAGTGGCGGGTCTGCCGACCCACCCATTCCTGCCCTGCAACCCCGACGACACAACGCCGGCAGGCTTGACATGCCATCGGTTTGGGCTGTTCCCCGTTCGCTCGCCACTACTAGGGGAATCTCGGTTGATTTCTTTTCCTGGGGGTACTGAGATGTTTCACTTCCCCCCGTTGCCTCTTACCCGCCTATGGATTCAGCGGGCAGTGGCGGAGGGCTACTCCGCCGGGTTTTCCCATTCGGACATCCCCGGATCAAGCGCTTGTTTGCAGCTCCCCGGGGCTTATCGCAGCTAACCACGTCCTTCATCGGCGGCAGACGCCAAGGCATTCACCGTACGCCCTTAGTAACTTCACACTTCCCCGAGATAACTCGGTTCCGTTGAGGCTGTTTCGGTGCATTAGACGCGTTCTTGAGTTGTCAAAGAGCCTGTGCCAAGTGCCATCCGGCCATCCTGGCAAACTTTTCATGCGAACGACCCTAACCGGGCCGCTTACTTACATGGTCCACGGCGAGATTCTCTCTGGCCTCTACCCTCTCGCCTCTGACCTCTCATCTGGTGGAGCAGACGGGATTTGAACCCGTGACCCCCGGCTTGCAAAGCCGGTGTTCTCCCACTGAACTACTGCCCCCCATTACGACGCCCAACCGCGCGCATCATCATCTCCACGCCGGAGAGACCGGCGCGCTATTGTCACTCTTTCTTTTTTCGTGAATGGTGGGCGTAGTTGGAGTCGAACCAACGACCTCACCCTTATCAGGGGTGCGCTCTAACCGGACCTGAGCTATACGCCCAACAGAGGTGAGACGGGAAGTTAGGCGGAGCCTTCGGTCTGTCAACTACAAAAACGGCTCCGCGACCTGTTCACTTGTTCTGGCGAGCCAGGACCGGTCACCACGCCACCGATCCTTTTGTTCGAGCCAATTGTGCGTCTCGCTCCGTTTCGCTCAATTCTACGCGGCGAATTTCTCGCGCTCTCGTCAACCGCGCAATCATTTACCGTATGGAGAAACGACCCGTGGTGTCAAGGTCTTTTTGAACAAAATATTCCATTCCCCAAGAAGCGCTTAACTCCCTTTATTCCAGTCACTTGCATCCCCGAGGCGATGGATAAGACTATCGCGCCTGCAGATAAATTGTGTATGCGAAAGAACGGCATCGCCTCATCGGCCGAGAAAACTTCTCCTTTTCACCACCCGCAGCGCAATGTCCTCGGAATACGGCGGCGATATCAGCGTAATGTTGCCACCGCTGTGATTCACAGTCTGCGGATTTTCGATCTTCCCCGTGCGAGGATTGACCCACTCGGCCCGGTAGCGTCCCGCGGGAAGATCCAGCACCAGATTGATCTGTGTGCCGCCTTTGACGTAGATCGCATATTGTTTTCCGGGTTCAGCCAACGCGCGGGCCGTCGTGCCGGAGGTCACGCCTCCTTTGATCACCGAATTGTCGGGCGCCATTTTGACGAAATCGAAACTGCTGATGAAGTCCGCCAGAATCTCGAGCTGCTTTCGCAGAGCCGGCCCGCCGCCACCGGGTTGCGTTTTGGGAAAAGCAAAGGTTCCGTTCGGATGCGCAGCGGTGAATGAGTAGTCGAGATTGTCATACACGCCGCCGCCGGCAAGGATGAAATCCCACCCCTCGGTGCGATAGGGCTTGTCGTTCGTGCCCTTGAATCCGGTCTCATCGTCCGCAATGACTTTGCTCAAACCATAGTTCAAGCCGACGGTGACCGGTGGCGTGGCGTAGTGGAAATTGAAAATGGAAACAGCGGGATTGGGATTTTCAACCTTGGCCGAACCGTTGGCGATGTTCTGAGCGATCAGATGTCGGCAGGGAAAAGACGATTCGGCGCTGACGATAGTCGCGGCGATGTGAGCCTGCCAATCGAGCGTCACGCCGCCGAAATAGGGTTCATTGCAGATTTCATAGTAGAGATTGTCGAAGTCCTTCAGCTCGGCGACGATCTTTCGCACCATCGCGTCCTGCACGGCGAGCAGGTTGCCGTTCTGGAGCGTGTTTGCCGAGGTTCGAGCCACCGTGCCGACGCCGTTGATGTTGTTGCTCGCCTTCAATGGACTGAGATTCCATTGATCTTCATCATAGTAAGGGCAGAACAGGACCATCTCGACGACAATGCCGCGCTTGCCGGCCTGTGCGACAAAATCTCTCAGCCGCTGGAAATAAGCGGCGTTCCATTTCGTGAGATCAAACTTGTTGCCGCCGCCGGCATAGCCGGGCGTCGTGCTTCTGGCCCACGGACAAATGAAGCGATCTGCCGCCGGGGCCAATGTATTGTCCTTGATGTTGAACGACTTCGAGGACTCGACGTAGGCGCCCGAGAACGTGCGCGTGAGATTCAGCCCTTTGGAACCGAGCTCTTTGAAGTAAGTCACGTAGTCGAAATCGAGATTCATGACGCCGCCGTAGTGCTCGGTCGAGGAGATCAACACCGTCGGTTTGTCGCGAAAAAGAAAATAGTGCGGGTTGTCGGGATGCAAGCAGATGGGTTTGGTCGGTTTTACAGCAAATGCCGAAACAGAAGCCAGCATCAGGAACAACAACGCGACGCGGCTGATTCCGGAGTTTCGCTTAAGGCGCCAAACGATTCGTCCGATCGAATTCATGGTAGCCTCCTGGATGTATTTGGGTGATCATGCGGCCGATCTGATCTGTCGGCTGCTCATGCGTATTGGATGGCCAATGAGCAAGCACTCAGCCCCGATCTCAGCGAGATGTAGCAGTGGTCGTCAAGCCGCGCAAGAACTGTTCGATCTCGTTGGCGGCGATGATGTTGCCGGCAGCGTTCCAATGCGAGTCGAAAGCGAAATAGATCAGTTGGCCTTCCTGGGCGGCTTGCCGGAAAGCAGGAGTCAGATCGAAGTAAACGATGTGGAGATCGCGGCAGCAATCGGCCACGGCGCGCCCGGTTTCGTCCATGTTGGTATAAAGAGTCGTCTCATATTCATCCGGGCTCGTCGTCTTGAATTCCTTATGATGGGTGACGACGAAGTCGTGGAGCGCCTCGGGCGTAAACCGTCCCCGCAGCAGCGGCAGATACACTCGCTCCTTGGTTGGGATGTACACGACGACGAGTGTGGCGCTAGTTTCGTCGCACATCTGCTTCATTTCACCAAGGGCATTCTTGAACAGCGGCCAACCCGCCTGGGAGCGCACTTGTTCGGATCCCGCCGAGAGCAGCATGAGGTTAAAGCTGAACAGCCCGATTTTGTGCCGTTGGCCGCCGGCCTCGAACTCGACGGGATTGAAATAGGCGCGCCGCATTGGGCGCATGCGCGCATTTTCACCCCACCGCCTCTCAATGATCCGCTGATAGGGAAGCAGCGGCAGACGAAGAATTGCCACGATGGGTCTGCGCTTGAACCAGTCCAGTGGCTTCGAGAAGCGACGGACAACCCACCGGAAATAGGGCAGACCCGATTTGCGGAAGCTGTCGAACTCGGAGCAATCGTAGATGTCATTCCCCTCGTAGAAGGCGAGAAGAACGAGGCGAGGGCGATAGGCCAATCCCCATTGGCGAAGGATCACCGCCTGCTGAAGAGGACCGTAGCCCGAGACGGCCAGGTTGCGAACCCGCCAGCCCGTTCGCTGCGCAAGAAGGCTCGGCCAGATGTCCTCCACGGCCATGTAAGGCAACTCGGTGAAAGAATCGCCCAACGCCACCACATCCGCAGTCGTCGCTTCGTCCTTATTGCGAAAGCCTTGCGCGTCGGTTGCGAAGAGGATGTGGGTGCTGGGATAGTCATAGATGGGCGAAATCTGTCCATACCGAACCAGATCGTTGACGTAGAAAATCTCGATGGAGACGTGGGGTCGAGGCTTGATGCCCAGATCGTCGCGAAACTCGTGTGTGGCGATCCCATGGGGAAAGAAATAGCCGCCGCCGAAAGGAAGATTGGCCAGAATGCGTTGGGGAATCAGCCGGGGAAACAACTCAAAAATCCCGTCGAGGCCGACGATCACCACGACGACCAGATAGATGACGAAAAGGATGCCGCGGAGTAGTTTGCGGCGCCGTTTGAGTTCCTGTCCGCCGCGCACGGCCGTCCAGATCGCGCAACCGATCATCGCAATGGTCAGGATCAAAAACAGGTGGTCGGTGTAGGGGCCGAACGGCAACTGGGGCGAAGTCGCAATCGCCACGCCGATGGGAAAGGCAATCGCCAGAAGCAAGACCAGCGTCGTGACGAGAACCAGAAGCGTGCGTTGATCAGATGGATTCATCATGCTACCGTCACAGCGCCCAACCGGAGTTCTCTACTAATCCTATGCGGAGCCGGAGGAAAACAATTCGTGATGTGAGTCGTGGGTGGTTCGCCATGACCTTTGCCCGGCTGGGTAAACGCGAGGATACGGCTTGTCAAGGAGTGTTCTCGCCACCGCGGCAAAGCTCGACACGTCCGTTGGAGAAAAGGACGTTCTCCATCAGGCGGTCGAGGCCGTGGGGAAACCCGATGGGACGCCGGCGGCCGGCTCCATTCGAACTGGGATGGAGGTAAAGGCAGCGCACCAACCAAATGTCGCCCGACTCGCTGAAAATGTTGTTGTCCGAACCTTGGTAACCGCCGGCATCGGCGGTCGAGCAGTTGTAGGCGTAACGCAAATGATCGCGCCGCTCATGATAGCGTTTTTCCAGCGCGGGACAATAGAGAACATTGGGATCCTGAATATAGCCATATTGAACCAGGAGCAGCGAGATGCCGTTCCAATAGCCATTGCCCGCCGGACCATTTCCGAAATCCGTCTCCAGCGGCGAGGGCAAATCGCCCGCGACACCGTCGGCGAGCGGGTAGTTGTTGCAATCCAACCGATAGGCATACAGCGCATAGCCGATTGTTTTGAGGCGGCTGGCGCATTCGACCTGGCGGGCGCGATCGGCGGCGAGAGCGAAATTGTAATAGGCAATCGAGGCAAGAATACTAATAATCGCCACAACGATCAAAAGCTCGATGAGTGTGAAACCAATACTAAAATTACGACGGGTCATTTGCCTTCCCATTCCGATAGGACTTTACCTCAATGCCTTTCCGGCGCAAGCGAAAAATGAAGGAAATCTCTCCGGTGGCTGCACGTCGGTTTTGGGGGGTGTATCCGACCGTAGGGGCGCAACATCCTTCGGCCCTACAGAATGCCGTGCGGCCGACGTATTCATATGCGAGAAGAAAGCAGTGGAAGATTAGGGTGTGAATTTTGAAGGTTTTTTCGGGTCTCTTGGCGCGAGAAATGCTTGCCAAGTCCGATTATCCGACTAGACTCCGGCAGATGCATCGTCTGGGCATTTCAGAATGTTTCTGAAAGCCCGTGAACTCTTACACGTAAGGAGCCAACCATGAGCAACTTTCTCAGCCGCCGACAGTTTCTTGGAACGGCAGCGGCGGGCGGCCTCCTGCTCGCCGGAAGACCTGGAACCCGGCCCGCGATGGCTGCCGGGAGTGAGGAATGGCCACCCACGCGGCCCCCCGTGAGAATCTACAAGGTCTATGCCGGCAGAACGGGTGGAATCTACTTGTCCCGGCCGACCGAGGAAATCGGCAAATTGGACAAATACCTTGCGGGGATCGAGCAGAAACTGGGCGACGTGAAGTTCATCGGCGGCGACCTGATTCCCCCGGCCGAAGCGGCCCAGGTGGCAGCCAAGCTCAAGGAGGCCGACGGCGTCCTGCTGTTCCATCTTTCCGGCCACGGGGGCGACGCGCCGGTGCTGGGCCAGCTCATTGACGTTGGCCTGCCCGCTGCGGTTTTCTCTCAGCCGTTCAGCGGGCACGGCTGGATGTACTTCCCCCAATGGGCGAAGGCCGGCAAAAAGGTCGTTTTGCTGCCGACCAGCAACTGGGGCGAGCTCGACCAGGTCGTGGGGCTAATGCGTGTGGCTCCGCGGCTGCGGCAAACGCGAATCCTGGTCGTGCGAGGAACCCAGGGAACCGCTGCGGCATGTGATCCCAAGCAAGTCAAGGACCGCTTGGGCGCGGAGATGGTCCCGATTAGCGTCGAGCAAACCGTCGAGGCCCACAAGGCCGTTGATTCAAAGGCCGCCCAGGCCGAGGCCGAGCAATATTGGATCAGCCAGGCCAAGAAGATCGTCGAGCCTACGCCGGAAGCGATCGTCAACTCAGCGCGCTTTTACCTGGCAATCAAAGACCTCATGATCAAGGAACGGGCGCAAGCGATCACGAGTTCCAATTGCATGGGAGGACCGGCCAAGGGCTGCCTGACGTTCAGCAAGCTGAACGATCTGGGTCTGGTCGGGGCCTGCGAAGGTGACATAGACTCCACGCTGACGATGCTCATCTTTCAGTATGCGTTTGGCGCGCCGGGGTTCATCACCGACCCGGTCTTTGATACTTCGCAGAACGCGCTGATCCACTTCCACTGCACCTCGGCGACCAAGATGGACGGCCCCGCCGGCGAGCGCCTGCCTTTCTCTATGCGCACCCAGACCGATAGCGACCAGGGGGTCGCGCTGGAAGTGGAGAATCGTGTCGGACAGATGGTCACCTGCGCCAAATTCATCAATCTCGATACGATGCTGATCTCCACCGGCAAGATTTTCAAAGTCACCCACGACAAACTGGGCTGCCGCACCCAGTTCTGGACCGAGGTGGCCGATGCGCGAAAGATGTTTCACAATTGGGGCGCCGGGGTTCTCGAAGGCGACGTGATGACACTGCTCCACCGCGTGGTCTTCTACGGCGACCACATGCAGAACATCAAGAACCTGGGCGCGCTGATGGGATTCAAGGTCGTCGAGGAAGGCTAGCCGCCGTACTCGTGCGGGGGTGAGTCAATCCCTTCACGGGAACGGCTGCTTTTCGGCAAGGAGTATTTGGTCAAAATGAAGCAGTTCCATGATCTCGCGTACGCGGGGCGTGGGGTTGATGACGATCAGCTCTTTGCGGTCGCGAAGACAACGGCCTTTGAGCTCCGCTAATATCCCCAAACCGGTCGTATCCGCATACGGGACGCCGGAGATGTCCACCGTGAAGCGTCGAGCCGTAAACCGGTCGCAATAGCCCGCCAGACGGTCGCGTACGGCGAAACAGTTGGTGACGACAAGCACATTAGTCAACGTGATCAAAATGCCGTCCGGCTCGATCCGCCAGTTGACTTCCACGGGCCGAACCTCGCGACGGCGGCGTTCCTGACCTCCGGGCAGACCCGCGTCGCTGCGGCGCTGATCGGCTCGCGACGTGGAACGACGCGCGGGACTTGACATGTGCGTGCTCTCCTTCCCCACCGGCCATTTGCAGGCGCATGCTTGGCTGTGCTTCCAACCCAGCGGATCACGCATGCCACGGAACGAAACCTTCACCAGTGGACGGCTGCCGTGTCAAATGCTTTCCACGACCGAATCTTTGTCCGGCGCATCGGGGATCTGTTGTCGGCCTTTGCTTGGGACGGCTAGCCCGCATTTCTCACCAATCAATAATAGAGGCTACAGCGACGGTGAGAAATGCCAGCTAGTCCCCTCTGTCCTGTTATCCCGTCGAAACAATCATTCTTATGCAGTTTCATGCGTGACCGCACTTAGGAAATGAGAGGCGACGAATTAACCGCCTTTTCGCTTGAAACGGCCGGCCCGAATAGGAGAGCATACCCGCGTAGTCATTCTCACGTTCCGACTGCGCGTCGCGGAGAAACGATAAGGGTGGTTGACCGACGTTTCTTTTCAACGCGAGGTTCGGGCCAAGGAGGACATCATGCGGGATTGGTTCGCTTCATTGTTGCAGATACAAACACCGTTGCTCTTCGTGGTTTTTTTGCGTGTGGTTATCGGCTACAGCTTCTTCGTGCAGGGCAACGACAAAATCCGCGAGGGCTACTTTGAAAAAATGGGTCCGGTCGAAGGGCAAGCCGATCATCCCTTGGCGATCCGACTGAAAGTGTGGATGACGGAAGAGCGACGGACCGGGGAGCGGGGGAGCGAAGCGACCGTCGCGGCGCGACCGGATCGGATGCTCCCCTGGTATCGTTTCTTCCTCGAAAATGCCGTGCTGCCCAATGTGCGGCCGTTTTCGATTTTGGTGACGATCGGCGAGATTCTGCTGGGGGCCACCCTCGTGTTGGGTTTGCTGACTCGTGTATCATCGTTCGTCGGCATTCTTCTCGTGCTGAACTACATATTCGCTACATGGCATTGCGGTTTCCCCTATACTCCCTTAAACATCCTGTTCATAGCGATCTTGCTGGTTTTGTTGATCTCCGGAGCGGGCCGTTGCCTGGGATTGGACAGCGTTTTGCACGAGCGCTATCCTGAGATACCTCTCTTTTAGCGATGAACGAGCAATGATGAACGAGGAACGGAACCTTGCAAGGGACTGCGGTGACCGAAGCGGATACATTATTTCTCATTCATCGTTCTGCACTCAGCGTTCCTCGTTTCTAACGACGTGGCAGCGATTCTGACATACCATCATATCGCCTCTGCGCCGTCGCAAGACGAACACCGCGGTTTGTTTGTCTCACCCGACTCTTTTGCGGCCCAAATGGCTTATTTGCAGGACCATGGCTACCGCGTGGTGACGCTCGACGAGGTGCGCAACGACCTGCTCGGTCGTCAGCGACTGCCGCGACGCTCGGTGGCCATCACATTCGACGACGGCGCGGCCAACAACCACTGCAACGCTTTTCCGATCCTGCGCCGGCATGGTTTTTCGGCGACCGTGTTTCTCGTTGCGGGGGCGATCGGCGAGAAACGGGAGAAACCGGGTTGGCCCGAAGCCGCCGCGCGCTATCTCAACGCGGCGGAGATTGCGGAAATGACCGACAGTGGGATCGGATTCGGATCGCACACGCTTACGCATGTTCGATTGGCCCAACTCGAGCCAAAACAGGCCGAGCGCGAGATCGTCGAATCGAAGCGATTGATTGAACAGCTGACGGGGCGTGTGAGGTTGGCTGGCTGAGCTACCCTTTCGGCAGTTTCTCGCGCCGGACGATCGAGATGGTCGAGCGCGCGGGTTACGGGGGCGCCGTCTCGACAATCCGCGACAATCGCCCGACACGCGAATGACTCTATTGTGTGGCGCGCGTCATGGTCATGCCCAATGCCGGCCTGCGCCATTTCGCCTATTATCTCTCGCCGTGGTATCACTGGGTTCATTGGCTCAAGAACCGCCGCCGCTGGTGGAAGATCGAGCGGGCGGCGAAAGCGGAAGGCAGGAAGTGAGAAACAAGGAGTTTCAGGTTTCAAGTTTCTGGTTTCAGGTTCCTGAATCCCATTGAACGTTTCTGTGAGCCCGAGGGGATTTTGAATTGAGGATCGCTTTCGGCTGACTGCCGAGAGCCTATTGTGTTCGCCCTCTTTGAAGAAATTCGACCAAAAAGCAACAGCGGCGGCGGGCAATCGAGGCCTTTGAATCCTTGACTGGCAGGGTCGGTTGCCCGCGCCGCTGAGACTGGCCTATTGCCGATGACCAACTCGCGGCCGGAAAAGACGTTGGTCATCGCAATGGGCCTTATTCCTTAAGACAAAGATCGTCGCCGGAAGGTTTGGGGCAAAGTGGCATTATCCGCCGCGGAAAAAACGGTGGCGGAAGAATTGCACAATCCGCTTCAGACTTACACCCTGCCGACGCATGACCATCCGGAAACCGCGCCGGGCCGCGCGCGATCGCGTATAGAATCGCATGTTCGCCTTGAGCAGGTAGCCATACAAACGCCAGGCCGAAAAATGCGGATGGCGGAAAACCAGATGGAGCACGTCATAGCGCCGCCAGTCGCGGTGGCGGAGTCGGTCCTGCAACTGCTCGAAAAGACGAGTCCCAGGATAAGGGGTGAGAATGCTGAATTGAGCAACATTGCTGTCGAGCTGGCGAGCCAATTCGATGGTGGCTTCCGTCGAGGCATGATCTTCGGCCAGCCCGCCCAGAATATAGCTGGCACAGATCTCGATGCCGTGTCGCTTGAGAAGAGCAAATGCCTCGCGGACGGTCTCGCAGTCGCTTCGTTTCCCATAGTCGAGAAGCGATTGCTCGTTGGCCGACTCGACGCCGACATAGACCGTCCTGCAGCCCGACCGCGCCATGATCTCGACCATTTCGGGATGGCGAACCAAATTGTCGGCGCGCGCGAAGCACCACCACCACAGGTCCCAGTTGCGGCTCAGGATTGCTTCGCTAATGGCCACGACACGGTCGGGTCGCGCGGCGAAGTTGTCGTCCACAAACGCCACGGCGCGAAATCCATAGCGGTCGTAGATCTCGCCGATTTCGGCGATGACCGATTCGATGGAACGAAACCGCAGTTTGCGGCCCCAAAAGCGCGACGATGAGCAAAAGTGGCAGTCGTGGGAACAGCCGCGACTGGTGACGATCTGGGTCACCGGACGCTCGCCGATCTGCGTGGTCCGATAACGGTCGAACGGGACCAGATCACGTGCGGGAAGCGGCAAGTCGTCCAGCGACTCGATGAAGGGACGCGGTGGCCCAACGATTATCCTGCCGTCGCGTCGGACGGCTGTTCCCCCCAGTCCCTCGACGGGGCGACCGGCCTCGACCGCGCGGACCAATTCGAGCAATGTCGCCTCGCCCTCGCCGATCGCCACGGCATCCACGTCGCCCGAAGCGAGCGTCTCGTCTGCCACATAGCCGGGATGCGGGCCGCCCATGACCACGAATGCACCGGTCTGTTTGGCCCGACGGGCGATCGCCTGCGCGGCCGCAAAGCGTGTGGTATCGCTGCCGATTCCGACGAGCGTGTAGGGTGAGAAATCGAAGTCGCGGGCCGCCCTTGGCTGAAGTTGAAAATCCTGAATCCCGACGTCAAAGCCATGGTGGCGTAAGTAGGCAGCCAGCGACATTGACCCCATCGGCGGCAAGCAATAATTCAATAGCCGGAAAATGTCGGCCGAAGGCGGATTGACGAGAAGGATTTTCACACCCGCGTGCCTCCCAACCGGCGCCACTGGCTTCCAGCCACTAGCGTTCAACGGTTTTGGAGCCGTGCTTTAGACGGCTTGGCGCTTGTTTGCCCCCGGCTTCAGCCGGTGGGTCAGGGCCGCCTACCTCTGTTCCAAGCATGCTTCAGCATGGCTTCTCGAATTGGCTTTAGCCGCTGCCCGCAAGATCTCTTGGCTGAAGCCTGCCCGAAAAGCCCGGCTCAAGCCGGCTAGGCCTATTGTAAGATTTGCCTCTATCCCACCGGCTGAAGCCGGGCTAACAAAACCCATGCGTAAAACGTGTTCCTTTGCTGAATGTATCCCCTCCAACGGATTACAATTCAATGCGTTACGTCTGAGAGACCATTAACCCGCATTTCTCACCAATCAATAATAGAGGCGACACGCTGTAGCCGCCGAAGTGATGAGGCGGCCGCTTTCCCACCCGCAACCTGTCCGCCTCATAACTTCGGCGGCTACAGCGACGGTGAGAAATGCCGGTTAAACGCTTGTGGCTTCCAGCCTGTGACGGCAAACCGAAATGCACTCCTGCGAAAACCGGTTTGGAGTTCCTACTTCAGCAGGCCGGAGAAAAAATAAACCCACTCAAGTGGGAACGACGAACTTTGAATCCCTTTCTCCGTGGCGGGGAGCGCCATGATGCCTCTTAAGTGACGACGAGCATTCGCGCCGTCGTCAGCGTGATTTCCAAATGATACTGAAGCAACGCCACAATCAAGGGGAAGAGTTGGCTGAGCTGGGGACGGGAGAGGCGCAGGTGGGCATACTGTTCGGCGCCCATCCGGACCAGGTGTTCGAACACCTTGATTGTGCCCGGAGGCAGAGGCCGAAACTGTTGGCTTTCCCCGACACAACGCCCACAGGCAACGCCGCATTTGTCCACTCGGAAGCCGACGAACGGCCCTTCGCCGCCGCAGACCGCACATTGGCGCAATTCGGGAGCGAAGCCGAATAGGTCCAGCATCGCGGCCAGAACGGCCAGCGTTGCCTTGTGCGGATGATCGGTGGTGTTCATCTCGTCAAGAAATGCACAGACCTTTTGGAATAGTTCGTGCAGATCGTCGGCCGGCAACGTCGCGCGATCTATCACCTCGAAAACAAGCGATGTCAGAAGCCAGCGATCATAGTCATTGCGAAGCGCCGACGGCGTCGAGAGAAACGCGCTCTCTCGGATTACGCCAAGCGATGTTGGGTCTTTGAGATAGAGCGTGACCTGAACGCGCGAGAACGGTTCGAGGGCGCCGCGGTCGCGGCTCTTGATTCGCTGAATGCCTTTGGCGAGAACGCGAATGCGGCCATGCTCGGGCGAAAACAGCGTCACCAACCGCGTGGACTCGCTATAGTCGCTCGCCTTGATCACCAATGCTTCGGTCTTGATCAGAGCCATGTGTGCGCGCCATTGGTTCGGAGTGCAAGCTTCAGCTTGCCTTCTTGATTTTCTGTGTCCGAATCCAAAAAGCAAAATCAAATTCGGATCGGGAAATGAAAAAGGCAAACTGAAGTTTTGAACTCCAAACTGGACTCAACCCGCCAAACCCAACAGGCGGCCGCCTTGATAGACAATGAATGCTGCCGCGTAAGCCAGCGTCGTTGTGTAGGCGATTTGCAGTGCCACCCATTTCCACGAACCGGTCTCGCGACGCACCATGGCAATCGCCGGCAAACATGGCACATAAAGCAAGACAAAAACCATCAAAGCATAGGCGCTGAGCGGATTCCAGAGCGGATCGCGCCGGAGTTCGTCGCGCAACGCCGACGAGCCTCCGTTCGATCCACTGACGTCATACAATGTTGCGAAGCTCGAGACAACAACCTCTTTGGCCGCAAACCCGGAAATCAACGCGACGCCAACCTTCCAATCGCCCAATCCAACGGGTCGCAGCACCGGCTCGATCAACGATCCGACTTTGCCCGAGAGGCTGTAATGCAGCGCTTCGGCCCCGCCGATCTTCGCGTCCTTCGGCGGCTTCGGATAGCTGCTCAGGAACCAAACGGCAACCGACAAGGCAAGGATGACCGTTCCCGCTTTCCTGAGATACATCCAGGCGCGATCCCACGCGTGAATCAGCACGCTGCGCATGGTTGGCAAGCGGTAAGGTGGCATTTCGAGAACGAACGGCGTGCGCCGGCCGCGAAACACCACTCGCCGAAACAGGATTGCCGATGCCACCGCCATCAGGATTCCCAAGAGGTAGATGGAAAAAAGAACGGGCGCGCCGTGAACAAAAAAGGCGGAGATGAACAGCACATAAACCGGCAAGCGCGCGCCGCAGCTCATCATCGGCATGACCAGAATTGTCACCAGGCGGTCGCGGCGATTCTCCAACGTGCGCGCGGCCAGAATTGCGGGGACATTGCATCCAAATCCGATCATCAGCGGGATGAAGGACTTACCGTGCAGGCCGATCTTGCTCATCAGCCGGTCCATGACCGCAGCGCCGCGCGCCATGTAGCCGGAATCTTCGAGCACCGCCATCGCCATGAACAGCAACAGGATGTTGGGCAAGAAAACGATCACACCACCGACGCCGCCGAGAATGCCGTCCACGACGAGCGACCGAATGGCGCCCGCCGGAAGCCCCTGAGATGCTTGGGCCGATAGCGCCGCCATGCCCGTCTCGATCCAGTTCATCGGCGGTTTGCCCAAGGCGAAAGCAAACTCGAACACCAGATAGGTCGCCACGAGGAACAGCGGTAGGCCAAGATAAGGACTTGTCGCGATGCGGTCTATGCGATCGGAGAGAGTGGCGCGGCGGGGCTGAGTGGCTGTTACAACTTCGCGACACAAGTCGCGGGCAAAATCATACCGGCACGTGCTGAGAAGCAGGGCCGGTGATTGACCGTAAAGGGCCCTTAGGCGCTGGCTGCCGGCTTCGATTTGGCCGGCAATTGAATTGTCTTCATCGCCCGCTCGTTTGACCTCTTCCAAAAGAGCGCTATCGCCTTCGAGCAACTTGCAGGCAAGCCAATCCAAAGGGTAACGAGCCGCCAAACCATTGCAGCGCTTCAATGCCTCGGCCAACCTGGCAATCTCGTCGTCAATCGGTGGGTCGAGCGCCATCCGGAACGAGGGCGGCGGATCGCAGCGAAGTGTGATGTCCACGATCGTATCAAGCAGCCGCTTCACACCCTTACCGCGCGTAGCAACAGTCGGCAACGCGGGTACTCCCAGCAGTTCCGAAAGCCGCTCGGGTTTCACCTCAAGCCCTTGCGCTTCGGCCTCGTCATACATGTTGAGAGCGATGACGACCGGCAGGCCCAGTTCGAGCCACTGGATGGCCAGGCAAAGGCCGCGTTCGAGATTCGACGTATCCACCACGGCGACAATCAGATCGGGGTGCTTGTTGAGGCAGAAATCGCGGGCAACGATCTCGTCGGGCGATTCGGAGCCGAGGCCATACATGCCCGGCAGGTCCACGATTTCGATCTCGACGCCGCGGTGGTCAACTGTTGCGGAACGCTTCTCCACCGTGACGCCCGGATAGTTCGCAACTTTGTGGTGCAGACGCGCAATACGATTGAAAAGCGTCGTCTTGCCGCTGTTGGGGGTTCCGGCAAGAGCAACCACAAATCGGTCCGAACGACCGCCATCCATTTGGGATTGCGGATTGTGGATTTCGGATTGCGAATTGTTCTTTTCGGAATTGAAATGGCAAGCAAGCATATCCAAGTTCACCGAACCAAGATTTTTGCCGCCACGCCGCGGCCCAGCGCCACGCGCGCATTGCCCAGCGCCACGATAACCGGGCCGGTGTTGTTGACTACCTGTAGCTCACTGTCGGGAACCAGACCCAGATCGGCCAATCGCCGCACAAACCGCCGGCCTCCGCCGACGTTCACCAGCCGCACGCGTTCGCCGACGGCAACTTCGGTCAGCGGACGCGACGTCGAAGCGGTCGGCAGACATTCACTGCACAAACCATAAATCTCCAAGCTATGGCGAAAGGAATGGAAGTTTCTCTGGGTCGCCACCCTTTCTTTGAGTTCTTCGAGGCGGCTGTCGTGGAAATTGGCCACCCGCTTGCAGCGCGTGCAGATCAGGTGGTCGTGATGCTGGTCGAGGTGCAAATGTTCATATCGAATGCGGCCATCGTCCATGTGCACCTCGCGGGCCAGGCCGTATTCGCACAGGCGCGACATGACGTCGCGGGCGGCTTCGGGCGAGACGGCGGCGCCTTGCTCGCGGACGCGCTCGAGCAGTTCGTCGAGCGTCCAATGGGAATCGGAAAGACAAAATGTTCGCAGAATGGCTTCATGCTCACGGGTCTCTTCGATCCCTTCCTCGATGAAGGCCACGCGAAAATGTTTCTCGAGCGCCGCTAAGGTTCGGTTCATGGTTCTCCCTCGTTTCCCGCTTTTCGCGTTTGCGCTCTCGCCTCCGATCGCCTGTTTGCCGCTTGGCGTGAACGACATTCTTCACAGTATCCCCAGATTCCCAGCCGATGGCGGACCGGCTCAAAACCGAACTCTCGACAGACTTCGTCTTGTGCCTGCTCGATTCGGTCGCTCGAAAACTCAATCTCCCGCCCGCACGAAAGGCAGATCAAATGGTCGTGGTGTGGATGGCCGGGGACATGCTCGAAGCGGCCATTGGGCGAATCGTCGGACACCCGCCGAACCAGACCGCTTTCGACAAGCAGCGGCAGGTTGCGGTAAAGGGTCGTCTTCGAAAGACGCGCACCCTTGAGCCGCAACGTGACGAACAGATCGTCCATGGAGAAATGGTCGTGGATGGCGAAGATTTCCTCGACGATCATGCGGCGATCGCGCGTGAAACGCAAGCGGCGGAGTTCGAGAAAGCGGCGGAAAGTTTCGAACGCTTGCAGATCGGTTGGCGATTTGGGAGACACAAAAAATACCTTTTTGCAACTGGTTTCCATTACCATCAGCGAGAATGGTGGAACCTCTTTCAGTCCCAGTCAAGGGTAAAAAAGATGTGGAAGCACAAGCTGTTCGTCTGCGAAATGACGCAGCCTGACGGGCTGCGCCACTTCAAGTCCTTGGGCGAAAAAAAAGCGAAAAATGTTCTTGACACATTATAGAACATTTGTTCTATTCAGTCCGGTTGTTTGCACCAAAAAGGTCGCAGAAAAAGATTTTGAAACCAAAAAAAACCATGGGCAAAACGCCCCTCATGCCACGACCAGAAAACACCTCTTGGCGTCGAAGCGAGTTCATCCCTTTGGGGTGTTTGGATGTTTTCAAGATCAGAATCAGAGCGAGGTGAATGCGATGCTGAGTCTTTTTACCGCTCCGATGGCGACCGATTGCGAATCGGTAATCCTGATGGAATTGGGTGAGTTGGCGGGCTGGTGTCGGCGGTTTGCCGACAGCGATTGCTGCGACACCGAAGCGTTTCGAACGATTGTCCGGCGCACCGAGGAATTGTGCGACGAAATTCCTCCCACCTGCGCGCCTCTGGGCCAGATGGTCTATTGGGTTTTGGTTCTGTTCAAAACCCGACCAACCGATCTCGACCGAAACAGTGTGCGCACCATTGCCCGCGACCTGGCGGCGATTCGCTCGATTTGGCTGCAACCGGAAGCGCTCGAGCCGATCCGACGAAGGTGGCGCGAAGCGGGAATCAACCCGCGATCCTTTTGATTTCGAGTTTCGGATTGCGGATTTCGAATCGAGCACGAGCACGGGATATGAAGCGCATGCGCGGTGACGGGCATCATGTTTGTCCATCTTCATGTCCACAGTCACTACAGCTTTCTCGACAGCACACTGTCGGTCGGGGAGATCGTTGCGGCGGCGGCGCAAGCGAAAATGGAAGCGGTCGCATTGACCGACACAAACGGCCTTTATGCGGCCGTCCCGTTCATCAAAGCCTGTCGCGCGGCCGGTGTGCGGCCGATCCTTGGGGCCGAAATAGAGGTGGGAGGTGAGAGGCGAGAGGCGGGAAGAGAAATCAGAAGCGAGAGGTCAGAGGCAAGAAAAGAGGCTTCGTTTCCCACCGCTCACTTCCCACCTCTCCCCTCCGATCTTCGGGCGATTGTTCTCGCGCGCGACTGCCGAGGCTTCGCCGAACTGTCGCGCCTCATCACCCAGGGCCATCTCGTCGAACCACCGCTTTCAGCCCTCAGCCTTCAGCCTTCAGCCTCTGATGAGGTCTGTCCTCCACCGGGTCCGCCGTTCGAGGGCACACTGCTCGATTCGTTTCTCGCTTTGTCCGAGGAACACGTCTGGATTCTCACCGACTCGCCCACATTGCTGCGTCTGCTGGCGGGGCGGCGCAATGTTTTCGCCGAATTGGTCCTGACGGCGCGGCGACGCGGACTGTGTCGCCGCCTCTATGATCTGGCGCGCGAGCTGCACACGCCGGTGGTCGCAACGAACGACGTTCATTTCGCGCGCCCCGACGACTATTCATTCTATCGGTTGCTGCGCGCAATCCGTGCGCAGAAAACCGTCGAGACGCTCGAGGAGGACCGGGATGAAGGGTATGGGGTTGTGGATGAGGAACATTATTTCAAGACGGCCGACGCGATGAAGAGGGCGTTTCGGGGGCTTCGTTCGGCACTGCGCAACACGCGCCACATCGCCGAACGTTGCGAGGTGGATTGGCTGGTTGGCGAGCCGCTGCTGGGGCAGTGGAAGTTTCCGCGCGTCACACTGCCGCCGGGCGAGACGGCGTTTTCGCACCTGTGGAAAGTGACCTTCGAGGGATTGAAGCAGCGCTACCGGCCGCTGACATTCGAGGCGACGCGCCGGTTGGAATACGAACTCGAAATCATCGGACGGATGGGTTTTTGCGAGTATTTTCTGGCCGTCCACGAGATTGCCGAAGAGGCCCGGCAGCGAGGCTATCGCTTTCTGGGACGCGGGTCGGCGGCCAATTCCATCGTCTCGTTTGCACTCGGGTTGACGCCCGTGGATCCGATCCGCCACAATCTCTACTTCGAGCGGTTTCTCAATCCCGAACGCCGTTCTCCGCCCGACATTGATCTCGATTTCTCGTGGAAAGAGCGCGACGCCGTGGTGCGTTGGATTTTCGATCACTTCGGCAACGACCGCGTGGCGTTGATCTCAACCCACATCACGCTCCAGCCGCGCCAGGCCATTCGCGAGGTGGGCAAGGCGATGGGCGTGACCGAAGCGGAGGTCAACCGCTTCACGCGCCCGATTCCGGGCTGGGTTGGCGGCACAAGCACTCTGCCCGCGCTCACTGATCTGCCCAACGTTTTTCCCGAATGCTGCAATTTGCCGGTCGGCGACGAGCCGTGGAAAACCGTTCTCGAACATGCGCAGCGACTGCGCAATTTTCCGCGCCATCTCTCGATCCACTGCGGCGGGCTGCTGATCACGCCCGAACCGATCCTCGTCTATACACCGCTTCAGCGCTCGGCCAAAGGGCCGATCATCACGCAAATGGAAATGCGCGCCATCGAAGACCTGGGGCTGATCAAGATGGACATCCTCGGCAACCGCTCGCTGGGAGTGCTGCAGGATTGCATGAAAACGTTGGAAACGGGAGGCGAGAGAGGCACAGTCACTCATGCAGTATAGGTGGAGAATGAGGGGAGAGCCGCTGGCAACAGCATTCTTTATGGGAAAGCATTGAATCTATTTTGCAAAGCATTGCCAATAGTAGCCGGCCAATACGCCGAAGAGAACGATTATGAAAATGGTCAACCATCCCAACTGACTATCCGAGAAACGACCAATGAAAAGCCATCGGATCATTGTTACCAATCCATACCAGAGACCCACGAGAGCCACCGCGGTGAAAAGAGCCATCGGACTAATGACGCGAAAGTGGTTTTGGATGGGCATGGAAAAACCATTTTCGCCGAGATGTGATGAGGTTTTGATGAAGAGCCCGGAAAGAAACACAACACCCAGAAGAACGGATAAAACAATCTTACCCGACCGCGTAACAGGCCACCAAATGGAAGGCTGCGGACGGGTGGATCGGTGATTTCGGCTTCCAGAATTTGTTTGGGCGTTCAGATAGGGCCTCCCGTAAATTTCTTGCATATAATCGCAGTGCGTATTGGGAAGCAAGGGGAAACAGAACCTCGTAGTGAGAAAAGCCGAAACGCGGTCTCGGAAAAGGGGATGCACAAGTTGGAACTGGACAGTAAGTTGCAAAAAACCGATCTGGAGATTCTCGACGATCTGGGGGCGCTGGAGCGCGATCCGGCGACGGCGGAGTTGATCCGCACGGGCCGGACGATGGGCTGTTTTTATATCGAAAGCCCCGCAATGCGTTCGCTCTTCCGGCGCATGTGCTGCGAGCGCTACGAGGACGTCGTCGCGGCATCGTCCATCATCCGACCGGGCGTCGCCGAGTCGGGAATGATGCGAGAATATGTCGCGCGCTTTCGCAAAGCGAGAGGCGAGAGGCGGGAGGCGGGAGGCGAGAAAGAAGCAGGGTTTAGGGTTCGGGGTTTCGGGTCTCGGGTTTCCGAAATCCGCAATTCGCAATCCGAGATCCAAAATCCCAAATCAGCCGTCAGTCGTCAGCGGTCAGCGGTCAGCCATCAGCAATCTGAAATCCAAGATCAGAAATTCAAAATCGAAAACACCGGCGAGACCGCCGGCGCTCCAAGCCAGTCGAAAATCGTAAATCGAAAATTGAAAATTGAACACCTTCATTCCAAGTTGGCGGAACTGCTGACCGAAACCTATGGCGTCATGGTCTATCAGGAAGACGTCATCAAGGTGGTTCACGAATTGGGTGGTCTTTCGTTGGGCGAAGCCGACGTCTTGCGGCGGGCGATGTCGGGCAAAGCCGGTGCGCAGGAGGCGATGGCCAGTCTGACCGAGCGCTTTTTCGCCGGCTGTCGTGCGCGCGGCGTGGCCGAGCCGGTCATCGCGGAACTGTGGCGCCAGATCGAAACCTTCGCCCGCTTCTCGTTTTGCAAAGGCCACTCGGCGGCGTTCGCCGTTCTTTCTTACCAGGTCGCCTATCTCAAGGCCCACTATCCGGCCGAGTTCATGGCGGCGGTGCTGTCGAACGGCGGCGGTTTCTACGGCGCCGCGGCCTACATTCAAGAATGCCGGCGCATGGGCTTGCGCGTGCTCGGCCCCGACGTCAACGAGAGCGAGATGGACTATACAGGAAAAACAGAGGGAAGGCACAAGGCAAGGCAAAAGGCAAA
>Ga0315277_10003181_pt1 | contig 22387 bp, 16 predicted proteins | sample YL17G05_15_MG_FD_203695 | JGI IMG/M metagenome (GOLD analysis project Ga0315277, IMG submission 203695) | Sediment microbial communities from Yellowstone Lake, YNP, Wyoming, USA - YL17G05_15 | ecosystem: Environmental > Aquatic > Freshwater > Lake > Sediment | place: USA: Wyoming | collected...
GGGTCTTTCCCCGCTCTGGCGGGGATTGAACTAAGATGTGAAAGAGCAAGCGTTCCGAGTTCCGAGTTCCGCGTTGCGCGTTTGGTTTGCGAGTTGGATGTTTGCGTGTTTTCAACCCGGAACCCGAAACCCGAAACACGGAACCGGCGAGTTTTTCTTCAGAAAAACTCGCATGCCCCCCTATAAGTACGAAAATTGTCCCCAAAAAAAACCTATAATTAGCTTAATTAAGCTTTTGATTTTCAAGAGAAATCCGAAAAAATCGGCCTGGAAGTTTTTTTTAAGTAATGTTAAACAAAAAATATTTTCTTCCTAAAAATCAACGAGTTAGAAAAAAAGACGATTTGTTTAAGATTAGTAAACGATTTTTTTATTTTCGGCTCAGAAAAGACGATAAAAAGTCAGAATTCCCATTCTGCTTTCAGCGTTTTTTTCATAATTCATAACTCAGAATTCAGAATTCATACTGCCTGCGATTGCAAATTCAAATGTCTCATGTCTGGGCCAGACCCCCGAAGTTTGCAAAATCGGGACTATTGTAAAATGTAAAGGTTTGACCCCTAAGCGGTGTAATTTCAGCACGGTTTTCCATGATGGTCATACTTATACAGGATTATATTGCCGGAGTAGGAACATCTTTCCAGGCAGTGGTTTTCTCGAGCTCCCTCGCGTTTATGATTTCCCCGGTTTGGGTATTTATGTCGATAAGGCTGCTCGGCACCCTGGCAGCATTAAATGCCATTAACTCCTTTCCGGCCACATGATTCCGGAAATTGTGGTCAATTTCCACCAAGATAATGCGCCGGTAAGGGCAGCTTGCGTGGTCCAGAGAGGGATCATTTATGCCGATAGGACAATGATGTCTCCGAGCCACGGATGGATCCATATGGTGCATCTTTGCCATCATGGCTGACGGAGGCGTCCTTAAATGTTTAAAAGGATGCAACACCCAGTCCGCAATCATATTGACCGTGTGATGCTGCTTGTAAAGGTGAAAGTCATCGTCGGTATTTGCAATCATTCCTTGCATGATGTAATCAACCGGCATCAGATATCCAAGGTAGTCCTTATCATCGCTCACGAAAGCCAGCTGGCCCTCCATGCGGTTCCTGATGATCTCGTCAAGCGTATCTCTGACCAGCTTGTCATCTTCGGGCAGCATTGATATAAGCGTGATATTGTACTCGGATTTAAAGGGAAGCGAATTTAGGGTGATTTGCCGGAGCATGAAACCGGTTCCCAAAACCGAGATGATTATTGCAGCAGGAATGGCCACAAATTTCACCAGATATTCGGGGACCAAATTCCGAGGCAGATAAAAATATTTCTCGATGGATCGGGGCAGGAACATTCCGGTTATTTTCATATAGCTGAGATATGATTCCCCATACTGCTCAAGCATTCTTTTTTCCTCATCACTGGCGAGAAAATAATAAAGGATGAGCATAACCGACAAAGAGGCCAGCACGATGAACCTGGGCCATAACACGGCCATCCCCGTCCCCCAGAGCGCAAGCGCCAGGTATTGGGGATGGCGGATATATTTATATAAGCCCGCCCTTGCCACTCCCCATTTGAAAATTTTTCCCATATAGACCTGCAGCGCGCAGATGATGAAGGTCAAAGCTCCAACGATGAAAAAAACCGACCCGGAGATGCGGACGGTTTTAAGAAAAAGTGTTCGCGGCAGGATCATGTGGGGCAGGAAAAACCCGGTCAGCCACCTGGTTAAAGCATACTGGTCGATAAATTTGTAGACCGGGTTGAAGACCGAATAGAAAAAAAACGCGAAGGGGCTGATCATTATCATAATTTCAAGGGCGATCACAAAGAACAGAGCCACGCTTCCTCCGCCCAGCACGGACGTCAATATATTCTTCAGCTTCTTCATGAATGTATTCCTATCAAGCATAGAATAACACGGTTTATTCGGTCTTCAATGAAGGGGGATATGGGTTAAATCGAGGGGCCCCTTGTTCATCAAACCAAATTTCTCCTCTCTCGGATGGGGGCGGCACCTCAGCATGTTCCAGTTTTGGGGGCAAAGCATTTGAGGACGAGTTCGGTTATGGAAACGGTTTGTGCCTGGGATATTTTCACCAAGAACTTGGGCTTGCCATTCATCACGGCAGGGGCCGGAGAAAAGGTCGAACGGAAAAATAATGCAAGGAGCCCGGGGGTCAGGTGTAAAGTTTAAAGTTAATGGAACAGCGGGGTCCATCCTTTATTCTTTCTTTTTTTGATTCAATAAAATTGAATTCTCTGCGCGCTCAGCTCTTCTGCGGGCGAGCCACCGGCTCGCCCGTACACTGAATTCTTTGCGCCCTTGCCTACTCCGCCGTAGTAGCTACGGCTACGAAGGCTGGATGCGTTCTTTGCGGTGAGAAAACAGTGGTTAGTGGTCATCCTCCTTCGCTAAAGCCTCGGAGGACATGGTAGCCGGCTTGTCCTTCGTAGCCTTGGCGGAGAAGGATGGATAGTGGCTAGTAAAATTCCCGAATTCCGATCCTGTCCTTCCGCCCTGGGCGGTATCGGCAGGACCGAATCCCGAATTCTCCGCGTTCATCCGCGTTTATCTGCGGTTGAAGGTATTTTATATGATCCCCCTCTCCCTGCCCCTCCCCCGCGGAGTGGGGAGGGGAAAAAGGAAATTGAATTCTCTGCGTCCTTGCTATCCGCCGTGGTGAGTTGGGGGTTGGGGGTCGGGGTTTCGGTTGGAGACCATTTTGAGTTCTTCGCTAAGGAGTTTGATGTCTTCCTCAAGGGTGGAGACCTGGTATTGGAGGAGTCGGAGTTGGCGGTTGATCAGGGTGATGGCATAGATGATGACCAGGATGGTTAGGGCCAGGATCAGGGAAAATCCATAGTCGGCGAATTGGAAAAATTCCATTGCGATCTCCTTTATCAAGACCGGCTGTTGGCTATTGTAAAGAGCTTTGGCCGCGGATGCAAATAGAAGCGGAGGTTAGGAGTTGGGATTGAGGAGTTAGGCCGGCCGAAATTACAAATTACAAAAAATTGGAATTCCTTTGCGTCCAATTATCGCGACTTCCGCCTTCGCCGAGGCTACGGCGGACAAGAAAGCCGCTCGCAAATCAAGCAAAAAGAAATTCTCTGTGTCCTCCGCGTCTGCTCGGCGGTGGAAATTGATTTGAAGGGCTTTCCATCCTGCTTCGCAAAGGCTACGCAGGACACACGGGTCCGCCCGTACACTAGACAATTGCTCTTGGTAAAAAATCTGATATATTGAAGAAGATGACTGAGCGGTTGGGAGCGTTGTTGATCAAGAAGGGCAAGCTGAGCCAGGCCCAGTTGGACCAGGCGGTTCAATGCCAGATTTTATTTGCCGGCAAGCTCGGGACTGTGCTTCTGGAGCTTGGGTATATCGGCGAGAAGGATCTGGCCGAGGTTTTGAAGGAAAGATACAATGTTGACGCCATTACGCTGGAGCAGTTAAAAGAGATTCCGGAAGAGGTGATTAAAACGGTCTCGCGGGAGCTGGTGGCCAAGTATGATTTCGTTCCGATCCGGAAGCTGGCGAAGAGAATCTATCTGGGAATGCTCAATCCTGAGGATCGGGAGGCGGTGGCGGAAGTTGAAAAAGCCACGGGTCTCAAGGCAGTCCCGTGCGTTCTGCTGGAGGTTTATTTGCGCTGGACCATGGAACGGTATTACGGGATCAAAAGGGAATCCCGGTTTATTCAACTGGAGCGGAACCTGGATTTGATGCGCGAGCTTTATCCTTATACGGCATTGGTCTATGGGGAGCCGGGAGAGAGTCTCTGGCGGGGGAGTATGCCGATTTCCGAGATCAGCCAGCCGGCAATGAAGTCAAGTCCGAGTCTTGCCCCTCTGCCGGCGAATCTTGAAGAGCCTCCCAAGAGCCTGGATCAATTCTGGGAACAGGTTGGCAAGACCAGTCATCCGAGATTGCTTTTGCCCGGGATCAAAGCGGAGTTGAGAAAAGCGCGCTCCCGGGAGGAGGTTGCGCGGCTTCTTCTGGATTTCGCCCAGAGGATTTATCCGCGGGTGGCGCTATTTTATATCAAGACCGGGGTGGCTTTTGGATGGCAGGGCAGGGGGGAAGGAATTGACGAGAAAAGGCTGGCGAGCCTGATGATTCCGCTGGAGTTGGACAGCATCATCAAGACAGTTTATGAATCCCGGTCTTCTTTCCGGGGCGCCCTTCCTTCCGAGCCGATCAATCATAGAATCCTGCTCGGCATCGGCGGGATCATTCCCGGCCAGACTTTGTTGATTCCGATCCTGGTTTTCGGCAAAGTGATTTTGATTCTTTATGCGGATTCGGGCCGGATGCTGGTGGAGCGGGAGCCGGACCTGGCCAGTCTCCAGGAAGTTTCAGGGGAAGCCCAGATCGGCCTGCAAAGAATTCTCCAGGCAGCCAAGAAAGATGAAGCTAAACCATAAGATCATTTACCCGCCCAAGGGTTTTCTCTTTTCCGGCATCCAGGCCGGGATCAAAAAGGTTTTGAAAAATGACCTGGGTTTGATCGTATCGGAAAATGCCGCGCAGGCCTCGGCAATGTTTACCACCAATCTCTTCCTGGCCGCGCCGGTGGTGATCTCGGGGCGGAGAATCAGGAATGGCCAGGCCAAGGTGATTCTGGTCAATTCGGGAAATGCCAATGCCGGATTGGGCGAGGCTGGAATCATTTCCGCCCGGAAAACCAGTCAAGCCCTGGCCAAAGAGCTGGGGATCAAGGAATCCCTGATCCTGCTGGCTTCCACCGGCGTGATCGGCGAGCCGTTCCCCGCGGATAAAATCTGCTCCAAAATCCCGGAGCTGGTCAAGAATTTAAATCCGTTCGGGTACCAGGAATTCACCCGCGCGATTATGACTACCGACACCAAAGAAAAAATATCCTATTGCTCGCTCCGGGTGCAAGGAAAAGAAGTCCGGATTCTGGGGATGTCCAAAGGAGCCGGGATGATCCAGCCGAAGCTGGCCACCATGCTCGGATTTGTGCTTACCGACGCCCAAGTGAAAGCGAAATTCCTGAACCGGCTTCTCCGGGAAACTGTGCCCGATACTTTTAACCGGATCACCATTGACGGCGATACTTCCACCAATGACTCCCTCTTCTTCCTGGCCGGAGGCGCCAGCCGGGTTTTGCTCTCGCCTGATCAGCCGGGATGGAGCCGGTTTTGCAACGGCTTTCGCCAGGTTTGCCTGGAGCTGGCCACAATGATGGTTGCGGATGGAGAAGGCGTGAGCCGATGGTTTTATGTGGAAGTGAAAGGGGCGAGAACCAGGCAGGACGCTGAAAAAATCGCCCGCCGGATCGCCAACTCCACGCTCCTGAAAACCGCGGTCAGCGCCTCTGACCCGAACTGGGGAAGGATCATTGCCGCGGCCGGAATCGCCGGAGTAAAATTTAATCCGGAGCTGGCGAGTGTTTACTTTGAAAGCGCGGACCGGAAGGAGCGGCTGGAGATTTTCAAGCTCGGCGCCCGGAGCCCCAAGTACCAGGGCCGGGAATCAGAGAAGCGGGCGTCCCGGATTTTAAGCCAGGCCGGGTTCCGAATTATTTTTGAGCTTAAAGAGGGTAAGGGGAGCTTTGAGATCATCACCTGCGATTTTACCGAAGACTATGTCCGGATCAATGCCGCGTATCGGAGCTGAGCAAGTTTCCGGTTTCCAGTATCCTGTCCCGTAAATAGGTTTCATTTGTGGTGCGGGCCTCGCTCCGTCGCCATAGCTTTTGTCACTTTAACCTTCAAAGCTGAATCCTGCCAGCCCATAACATCAGTCAAAGATGTTGAGGCTATGGAGCGTCGGCGACTGGCCTGCAATATCAAAGGCTTGCAGGCGGGACGCCTGCCCCACAACAGTTAAAATATTTCCGGGACAGGATACTAGTTTATGGTTTATGGTTGAACCCGGAAGCCGGAACCATCGCGGATCATCTGCCATTCATTGGTTATTGCTTATTGCTCAATCCGGAAATTACGGGCGATGATTCCATTCTTGGGCCGACAGCCCTTGGCAAACTGGGCGCAGAGGTCGGCGTCCAAATCATCCTTTAATTCCACCACCTGGAATTGAAGCGTGATTCCGGAATCCGGCACTCTTTGTAAAAGTCTGAAGGTGAGCTCGTCCAGATTGACCCGGCCGGTGGCCGTGGCGGTTCCGATGGAGGAAATGTATAAATATCCGGCAGTGGCTCCGTTGATCACGGTGGGCGGGAAGCTGAAGCCATTGGCGTTCTGGTACTGGATCCGATATTTATCGGCGAGCTTGGTATTATTCCCGGATACCCGCTTGAGCTGGAGACGGTTGGGAAGGTCAATGATCAGGAGGAATTGGTAGGACTTGAGGTTCTTGTCGCCCAGGTTGGCGTTGATCGGAAGGGTGAAGCTGTCGTTCCGGTCATATCCAGCCGCGCTTCCAATCCCAAGCTCCCCCGGAGAACTTACCCCCGAATAAGTGGGATAGGAATGGACCATGGGCGCGCCGGAATATCCTTCAACCACCAGGGTTGAGCCGTGCATATTTTTCGGATAATCCGGCGAAAGCACCACCTGGGGATCAGAGCCGGGAAGATCCACCACTACCGCATCGGTCTCATTAGTTGTCCCGCATCCGGCATTCAGGAATAAAGCCAGGAAAACAAGCAAGATCCAGAATCGGCCCGACTCAGCCCGGAAATGGCGATAGTTATCGCTCATCCTATTCCTTGACCAGCCAGACCTTGAGAAGGGCTTCAATGTTATGCTCCAGATGAATCGGCACATTATAAACCCCCAAAGTCCTCAGCGGCTCTTCCAGTTTGATCTGCCTTTTATCTATCTCCAGGTTTTCCTTTTTCAACGCCTGAGCCAGGTCCATTGCCGTCACCGAGCCGAACAGCCGGTCCGACTCTCCGGCTTTGCACTGGATGGTGAGGGAAAGTTTTTCTATTTGCTCTTTCAAGGTCTGGGCGGTTTGGCGGCGCTGATTTTCTTTGGCCTGGATTATTTTGCGCTGATGCTCAAGTTGCGTCAGGGTCTTGGTCGTCGCCGCAATCGCCAGCTTCTTCGGGATTAAATAATTCCTGGCAAATCCGTCCTTCACCTCCAGGGCGTCTCCGGCCTTTCCCAGTTTGTCCAGATCGCTGGTCAGAATCACCTTCATCTTCGCTCCCTTTCAATTAAATATGAGGCGGACTATAAGGCAGAAGAGCCATAATCCGCGCCAGCTTGATCGCTCCGGCAACCCGGCGCTGATGCGTGGCGCAGTTCCCGGTCATCCTTCTCGGCAAAATCTTGGCATGCTCGCTGATGAAATTGGCCAGCAGGCGCACATCCTTGTAATCTATCGGAATGTCTTCCTGACAAAACCGGCAAACCCTCCGCTTGGGATACTGCCGCCTCTTATCCTGGGTCTCATCATTGTGATTCGCCATCTTTTTCCTCCTGATTTCCCTTGGGTTCCACCGCCGATTCTTTAGCTAATTCTGCAACCGCCGGGGATTCTTTAGCTAATTCCGCCACCGCCGGGGATTCTTTTACCCCTTCTGCAGCCGCCTCTCCCGCCTTTTCCGCTCCCGCTCCTGCCACTGCCTCCGCCCCTGCTCCTGCTTCTGCCCCTGCTGCTAATTCCACGGCTTCCGCCGGCTTCTCCGCCGCCGATTCTTCCGCAACCTTCTCCACCGGCTTGGACCGATACATCTCCTCCTTGCTCAGCTTCCTCTGCCGCGAGGGCTCAATCAACTCTATGCCTTCTTCATCCTCCCGTCCTCTCAATTCCGCAACCAACTGCTCCCGCCAAACCGGCTCGGCTATCTCCACCTTCTCCACTTCCTCCGAAACCATCACGGTCTGAAACCGGACCACCTCATCAATCAGCTTCATATAGCTCTCCAGCTCATTGATGGATTTTCCGTCCCCGGCATAAACCAGCAGGAAATAGTTGCCATAAAAAAACTTGGCGCCCCGAACCCGGATCGGATACGCCAGCCTCCGCACCCCCCAGTCAACCACCTCCTGGAGTTGTCCCCCGTTCCTCTCAATTCTTTCCTTCAGGCGGGAGACCAGTTCCTTGATCTGGTCCTTTTCAAATTCCGGACGGGCAATGATCATGGTCTCATACTTACGCGTCTTCAATTAACACCTCCCTATGGATTTCCAGCCCCGGGTCTAAGCCCGGAACAGAGAGCAAAAAGAGTATAAGCAAATTCCTGAAAAAAGCAAGTCCATTGCCAGCCCTGGCGCAGACACTCTTGAGTGTACGGGCGGACCCGTGTGTCCGCCCTTCAAATCAATTCCCACCGCCGAGGCGCATCCTGCTTCGCTCCTTTGGAGCTACGCAGGACAGGGAAACCGCTGAGAATTCAATTTTTTTCCACAGATTAACACAGATGGACGCAGAGAATTCTTTGAAATCTGAGCTTTGTCATCTGAGATTCAGCTTCCCTTTGGCCCAACCCACCCGCATTTTTTACTTTACATTGCTTTAAAAATATATTATACTTTATTAAAATTAGGTAAATAATGAATAGTTCCATCAAGGGGAGAATTATTTTTATCAGGTTTTAGCGGCTGACCAAAAAAGGAGGGAGCTAAGATGAAAGGGGCTAACCAGGGACTTGGGGTTATGGCCATCATTTGTATTTTTTGCGCCATTTTCCTTATTCAAACCGGATGCCAGGAGGAAGAATCCGCAGGGACCAATCCCGCGTTGCGCGGGAATTCGGCAAGCTCGGAATTTCAGATGGTGGGAAGTTATGTCGGAGTTCTCAACACCAAAATCACGGCAGGACCTCGCCAGTGCGCAAAGACAACCACGGCTGATTTTAAATTTGAATGCGCCGTGGCTGATTTTAAATCTGAATGCCTCGCGGCCCTCTGCACTTTCAAATGCAACCTGGATAATGCGGGTTGGGAAAAATGCCCGGCCTCAAAGACTTATACCGCATTGGCTGAAGGCAGTCATACCCTTCAGGTCAAAGCTCTTAGCATAATCACCGGCAAAGCCGACAAAACGCCGGCAACACGAACCTGGACCGTAGGGATGGATAATGACGGAGACGCCTTTAGCGAATGCAGCCCTACGCCGGATTGCGATGACGCGGATCCGAACAATTGGGCCTCTTGCGGCACTTGCGCCGATGCCGATTCGGATAGCTATTTTGATCTCTGTGATGCTTATAGCACCATTTCAGGGCCGGATTGCAATGATGCTGATGCCTCGGTTTATTCCGGAGCATCCGAATTGTGCGATGGAATAGATAACCAGTGCCCGGGAGATGCAGGATATGGGCAAATAGATGAAGGATGCCCTGCAATCTCGGCTGGTGGTGCGCATACCTGCGCCCTTACCTCCAGCCACGGAGTAAAGTGCTGGGGGAGTAATTGGGCTGGTTCACTTGGGAATGGGACAAATAGCGATAGCAATGTTCCGGTGGATGTTTCCGGCCTGGCTTCAGGGGTAAGCGCAATCTCGGCTGGTTTTTATCATACCTGCGCCCTGACCTCAGCTGGCGGAGTAAAGTGCTGGGGGCATAATTATCGTGGTCAACTTGGGAATGGGACTGGGGGATATTATGGGGCACATAGCAATGTTCCGGTGGATGTTTCCGGCCTATCTTCAGGGGTAACCGCAATCTCGGCTGGTGGTTATCATACCTGTGCCCTTACCTCCAGCGGCGGAGTAAAGTGCTGGGGGGATAATTATTATGGTCAACTTGGGAATGGGACATCATATAATTGGAGCAATGTTCCGGTGGATGTTTCCGGCCTAGCTTCAGGGGTAAGCGCAATATCTTCTGGTGGTGAGGGGCATACCTGCGCTCTTACCTCCGGCGGCGGAGTAAAGTGCTGGGGGAGAAATAATTCTGGTCAACTTGGGAATGGGACAAATACCTATAGCAATGTTCCGGTGGATGTTTCCGGCCTGGCTTCAGGGGTAAGCGCAATCTCGGCTGGTGTTTATCATACTTGTGCCCTTATGTCCGGAGGCGGAGTAAAGTGCTGGGGGACTAATTGGTTTGGTGAACTTGGGAATGGGACAGATCATAATACGAGCAATGTTCCGGTGGATGTTTCCGGCCTGGCTTCAGGCGTAAGCGCAATCGAGGCTGGGTATTATGGTCATACCTGTGCCCTGACCTCCAGCGGCGGAGTAAAGTGCTGGGGGTTGAATGATGAGGGTCAACTTGGGAATGGGACTGGGGGATATTATGGGGCATATAGCAATGTTCCGGTGGATGTTTCCGGCCTGTCTTCAGGGGTAAGCGCAATCTCGGCTGGTGGTTTGCATACCTGTGCCCTTACCTCCAGCGGCGGAGTAAAGTGCTGGGGGTATACTGGGGGGGGGCAACTTGGGAATGGGACAAATACCGATAGCAATGTTCCGGTGGATGTGATCGGATTTGGCCCGTGAATTCAATCAGCTGAACAAAAGGTCGGCAAGCTGGATCGCACCCGGTTTAAAATAGTAAAATAAGTAAAATAGGGACAGTCCCTATTTTATTCTATTTTATTTATTCGGGCTTTGAATTTGACAGTCATCCGTTTTATGCTAAAATCAAATCAAGAATATCAAAGGAATATCATCCCTCGTCCTTGGAGAATTCAACTTGAGCCTGCGGTCTAAATTAACTTGCTCTTCTCTGGAATGAAAAAAACAGTTTGCGCCCGAGGGGAGCAAAAGGCGGCGAATTATTTTGCAGTGAGCGGACGCGCGGTGAGCCCGGACATAAGCCGCTTGAGGAAGAAAAGGTTTAACGACTAAAGACTGGAGAGGAAATATGAAAAGTTCTAAGGTAATATGTAAAGCTCTGACCCCGGTCATGAAACCTGAAAAGGAAGAAAAAATGAAAAGGCTGATTATCCAATCCTGCGCTTTGGTGACGATCCTGGGGCTGACCCTGGTCTGCGCCTGCGGCGCTGAAAACTCAAGGTCCACCGAAGAGGCGGCGATTGCGGGCGGACTGGCCATTGCTTCCCCGCTGGAGGCTCCGAAAATCTGGAAACAGGTTTCCGTGGGAAATTACCACGCCTGCGCGATCGGGATTGACCAGAGTCTCTGGTGCTGGGGAAGCAATATCTACGGCCAGGTCGGGAGTGATACCGTGAGCCGGAACGGGTCCGAGAGCAGACCGCTACAGATCGGCGCAGAGACCAGCTGGAAATCGGTCAGCGCCGGTAGTTATCATAGTTGCGCAATAAAAACCAACAAGACGCTCTGGTGCTGGGGATACAACGCCAATGGCCAGATCGGGCTGGGCTACAGCGGCTTGCCCGAGGGCGCTCCCCTGCAGGTGGGAACAGCCAAGACCTGGTCGCAGGTTTCCGCGGGCGGCTATCATACCTGCGCGAAAAAAACCGATAAAACCCTCTGGTGCTGGGGGGGAAATAACTACGGCCAACTCGGGGATGGCTCCACCGTGGCCAAAAATAAACCGGCCCGGATCACCAAGGCTACCAACTGGGCCTCAGTCTCAACCGGCACTTTTCATTCCTGCGCCAAAAAGACCGACAAGACCCTCTGGTGCTGGGGATTGAATGGCAACGGCCAGCTGGGGGACGGTTCGGCTCTGGATAAAAAGAAGCCGGTCCGGATCACCAGGGCAACCAACTGGGCATCGGTTTCCCTTGGCGCCTATCATACCTGCGCCAAAAAGACCGACGGAAGCGTTTGGTGCTGGGGAGACAATAGTTCCGGAAAGGTGGGAGACGGCACTCAAGAGACCAGGCTTGCCCCGGTGAAAGTCGGCACGGACAAGGATTGGTCTCAGATTGACGCGGGCGAGACCTTTTCCTGCGCCAAAAAAACCAATGGCTCACTTTACTGCTGGGGCGAGAATACTTATGGTCAGATCGGAGACAATACCCTGGTTCGCAAACTATCTCCGACCCAGGAGAACACTTCGGCCCTGGACTGGTCCCAAGTTTCCGCGGGGCAGGAAAGCGTCTGCGCGGTCAAGGCCGATTATTCTCTGCATTGCTGGGGCTACAACAAGGATGGCCAGATCGGTCAAAGTGTATTTGGCGAAAAGAACAGTCCGGGCTTGCTCGGCAGCGATACCACCTGGAAGGATGTCGCGGCCGGATATAACACCAGTTGCGGCATCAAGAATAACAATACGCTCTGGTGCGCGGGCTATAACCTATTCGGCGCGTTGGGGAATGGAAACCGGGTCACCAGCCAGATATTGGTCTCGGCCGGCGGGGACACCAATTGGGCTTCGGTCAAAGTGGGCGCCAACCATGCATGCGCGAGAAAAGCCGACAATAAACTTTATTGCTGGGGAGCGGGCTGGAGCGGACATCTCGGAAACGGCAATAATAATACCTATGATATCCCGCAGGAGGTAAGCGGGAGCGCGAGCTGGAAGGGGTTTGACACCGGCACCGAACACACTTGCGCGATCAAGAGCGATGACTCGCTCTGGTGTTGGGGAGGGAATTCCTACGGCCAGTTGGGGGACGGATCCACCGTGGCCGAAAGCTGGTCGCCGGTCCGGGAGTCCATGGACACCACTTGGTCCGCAGTCAGCGTGGGAATCAACCATACCTGCGCGATCAAGCAAAGCGATTCCTCTATCTACTGCTGGGGCTTCAATTATTACGGCCAATTGGGAAACGGCTCGACCGCCAGCAGCAACAGCCCGACCAATGTGAACACGGACACCGATTGGGAGTCTCTTGCCGCGGGCGGCAGCCATAACTGCGCGATCAAGACCGATGGCAAGCTCTACTGCTGGGGAGAAAACAGCAGCGGCCAGCTCGGGGATAATACCAATGCGCAGAAGCTGGCGCCGACCTTGGTGAACGGAGACACCAACTGGGCCCGGGTCCAACTCGGGAATGCATATACCTGCGCGCTCAAGGATAATGGCGGGCTCTATTGCTGGGGAGCGAACTCAAGCGGACAACTCGGCCTCGGGAATTGGAGCATCAGTCCCAGGGTCCCGGCCCAGGTAGGGACCGACACCGACTGGTCGCTGGTCGCGGCCGGAAACGAGCATACCTGCGGGAAAAGAACGGGCCTAGGAATATATTGCTGGGGCAGCAATGTCTATGGCCAGCTCGGAGACGGAAACGCCTGGTATGCAACGCCGCAGGTGATTGTGGATAAGAGTCCGTAATTTAAAAGGAACTCGTGAAGGAGGACGCAAAGATGGAAAGCAAGAAAAGCTGGTTCTTGGTTTCAGGGATTATCTTTTCCGGCGCCCTGATTTTTTCGTGCGGAGGCAGGGAAAGGGCGGATGCAACCGAAGATCCAAAAATTGTGGATATTTCAATAAATCAGGCTGCGGCTCTTCAAATCTGGAGTTCAGTCTCCTCGGGCCTGAGCCACAACTGCGCGATTGCGACCGACCACACCCTCTGGTGCTGGGGGGATGACAGCTCAGCTCAACTGGGAGATACCGTGGGCCGGCAATATTCCAAGGCCATCCCGACCCAGGTGGGGACTGAGGCCAACTGGAAATCTGTTTCCGCGGGCTCCTATCACAACTGCGCGCTCAAACTGAACGGCTCGGTCTGGTGCTGGGGAACCAATGGCAGCGGCCAAATCGGACAGGGATCCTTTTATGGGACTTTCCCGGTGCCTGTCCAGGTGGGCACGGTCAAAAAGTGGACGCAGGTTTCCGCGGGAAGCAATCATAACTGCGCGAAAAAGAGCGACGGCACCTTGTGGTGCTGGGGCAGGAACGACGGGGGCCAGCTCGGAGACGGGACCACCGGGGACAGGAACTTGCCCACCAAGGCGGGCAAGGCTAAAAACTGGGCCTCGGTTTCCGCCGGAGGCGACCATACCTGCGCGAAAAAAACCGACAAAACCATCTGGTGCTGGGGATATAATTATTACGGCCAGCTCGGAAATGGAACCATCGCAGATAAGCATAAAGCGGTCAAGGTCGGAAAAGCCACTAACTGGTCATCGGTCTCAGCCGGCGAGAGTCATACCTGCGCGAGGAGGACTGACGGCACGATCTGGTGCTGGGGATACAACGGCGAAGGGGAACTCGGAGGCAGCTTGAAAGTGTATGAATCTAGGCCGGTTAAGGTCGGGACCGGCAAAACCTGGAGTCAGATTGAAACCGGGTCTAATTTCACCTGCGCGAAAAAGAAGAATGGATCGCTCTGGTGCTGGGGCGGGAATGCTTACGGCCAGGCCGGCGCAGATGTCGGGTCCAACCAACTCACTCCGGTCCAGATCGGGACCGACTTGGACTGGAAACAGATCAGCGCCGGCAGCCAGCATGGATGCGCGGTCAAGACCGATAACTCTATCGCTTGCTGGGGCGGGAATATTTTTGGCGAGGCCGGGATTAATACCATCGGGGAAAGGAACGCCCCGCAGGAGGTTGGGGGAGATACCGGCTGGTCAGAGGTTGCCGCGGGCCAAAGTACTAATTGTGGGGTCAGAACCAATGGCACGCTCCGGTGCTCGGGCAATGGCCAGAGCGGCCAGCTTGCCAATGGAGATTATGCCCCCAGCAAGGTCTGGGGCCAGGCCGGGACCGATAACAACTGGGCTTCGGTCAGCTTTTGCCAGAACCATGGCTGCGCCCGGAAGAGCGACAATCATTTGTATTGCTGGGGAGGGAACTGGTCGGGCCAACTGGGAAATGAAACTTATTCCGTTGCCAACACCCCGCAGGAGGTTTCCGGGAGCTCAACTTGGAAACTTTTTGACCTGGGGGTTGACCATAGCTGCGGGATCAAGAGCGATGACACGCTTTGGTGCTGGGGCGGAAATAATTATGGCCAGCTTGGCTATGGGACCACAGTGATCAAGACCAATACTCCGGTAAGGGAAAGCCTGGGCTATGTCTGGAAAGCGCTGGGGACGGGGCGTTATCATACCTGCGCGATCCGGCAAACGGATTCCACGCTTTATTGCTGGGGATACAATCAGCAAGGCCAGGTTGGGGATGGATCCACCGCGCATCGCTTCAGCCCGGTCCAGATCGGAGCCGACACCAATTGGGAGTCGGTTGCCGGGGGAGGGAAGCACAGTTGCGCGATTAAGACCACCGGCGCGATTTACTGCTGGGGATATAATGCCTCGGGAGAGATCGGGGACAATAGCCTGACGCAGAGGAAAGCCCCGGTCCAGGTCGGGACGGATTGGGCGCAGGTTAGGCTCGGATCTGATCACTCTTGCGCTCTTAAAGATTCCGGCGCTGTTTATTGCTGGGGCTCCAACAACTCGGGCCAGATCGGCCTGGGAAATTGGGACGGCAGTTCGATTATTCCGACCCAGGTGGGGACTGATACGGATTGGGCGCTGATTACCGCGAAGGGCGATGGAGCCTGCGCGAAAAAGAGCAATGGCAGAATCTTTTGCTGGGGAGCCAACACTTTCGGCCAGTATGGGGACGGAAGCGCCTGGTATGAAATCCCGCAGTTGATCACCGAGAAAAGCCCGTGATTTATAACTTGATTTTTGTGGCCGGGGTCAGAGCGTTGGATATTGGTTAGCCGATCAAATCTCAGGCAGGATAAAGGGCCGGTTGGGGTAGAGGTTGGGGATGAGTTTGAGCTTGATCTGATAGACGCGGCTCAATAATTCAGGATTTAAAACTTGCTCGGGTTTGCCCAGCCCGGCTACTTTTCCCCGGTCTAAAATCAGGATTTGATCCGCGAAAATACTGGCCAGATTGAGATCGTGAGTAGTGAAAAGAACCGAGATTTTAGATTCCAGCCTGAGCCGGGAAAGCAGCTGCATAAACTTGATCTGGTGATGAAGATCAAGATGAGCGGTCGGCTCGTCCAGAAGCAGAATCTCCGGCTCCTGGGCCAGGGCCCGGGCCAGGATCACCCGTTGCTTCTCGCCCCCGGAAATTTCGTCAATCCTCCGGTCGGACAGTTCCGCGCAATCGGTAAGCAGGAGCGCCTTTTTTGCCATCTCCAGGTCTCGTTTTCCCTCCAGTTGGAAGCGCTTGAGATAAGGCGCCCTTCCCATCAGGACGATTTCCAGGACGGTATAGGAAAAAGTGATCTGGGTTTGCTGGGGAACCACTGCGATTTTTCGGGCCAGCTCATTTTTGCTGAATTCTGCCAGCGGTTTTTGCTGGAGTGAAATTTTCCCGGATTCCGGCTTGAGCACAGAGGACAAGACCCGGATCAATGTGCTTTTGCCCGATCCGTTCGGGCCGATGACGCTGAGCGTCTCCCCTTGATCCAGCCGGAAACCGACCTGGTCCAGCGCCAGGGTTCCGGACTGGAAGGAGAAGGAGATTTTTTCCGCTTCCAGGATTTTCATTTGCCCAATTTCTCCCGGCTCTGATAAAGGAGCCAGATAAAAAAAGGCCCGCCCAGGATCGCGGTGATCACTCCGACCGGCAATTCTGCGGGGGCAATCACGGTTCTGGATATGAGGTCGCAGAGGACGAGGAAGGTTGCTCCGAAGAGGAAACTGGCTGAGATCAGGAGGCGATGGTCCGGCCCGAAGATCAGGCGGATGATGTGCGGGACGATCAGTCCGACAAATCCGATCAGGCCGCTGACCGAGACGGCCACGGCCGTGATCAGGCTGGCGGAGATAAAGGTGAGCAGTTTGGTCCGCTCAACCCTCACTCCCAACTGCTCCGCGGATTCCTCGCCCAGGGAAATCAAATTGAAATCGCGGGAGAGTCCGAGCAGGATGGCGATGCCGGGAACATAGTAGAGGGAGAGTGCGCCCAGGGTGGAATAACTCTTCGCGCTCAAATCTCCCATCATCCAGAAAAGCGCGCTGGGCAGATGCCGGGTGGAAGTGATGCTCAGGATGAACATCACTAAAGCGCTGAAAAAAGCGTTCACCACCACTCCGGCCAGAAGCAGGGTGATGACCGGCAGTCTGCCCTCGGTTCTGGCGACTGCCAGCACCAGGAGGATGGCGAGGAGGGCGCCGGCAAAGGCGAAGATGGGCACGGTGGCGAAGCCGATGGAGGCCAGGAAAATCATTCCCAGGATGGCGAAAAAGGCCGAGCCTCCGCTCACGCCCAGGATGTAGGGGTCAGCCAGAGGATTTCGGAGCAGTGCCTGAAATCCGGCCCCGGCCATTGCCAGGCCGCCTCCGACCAAAGCCGCCAGCAGGGCGCGCGGAAGCCGGATCCGGAAAAGGATGGCGCCGCTTTTGCTGAGCGGCTCGGATTTGAGCAGGGCCAGGAATTGATGCTTCAACTCAGGCAAGCTCAGGCTCACTTCCGCGGGGCCGAAGAAGAGAGTGAGAATGATGGCGAGGAACAGGATGAGGAACAGGAAGGCGAGGATGGAAAATAATTTTGCCCGATTCAGGACGGTCATTGGAATCTCTCCGGATGAAGAATCTTGGCGAGTTCAAGCAATCCCTGGAAAAGTCTCGGGCCGGGCCGGGTGATCAAGTCCTGATCCAGGACATAAATTCGTTGGTCGCGCACCGCAGGCAGATCCGGCCATTTGCTCCAGTATTGGTTTGCCTCTTCCTGCGCGTTCCCGACTTCTCCCATTGACACATCTATAATCACTTTCGGCGCTTTCTCAATCACCTTTTCCAGGCTGTAATGCGGATAGGGAATCCGGGCGTCTCCGGCAAGATTGATCCCGCCGGCTTTTTGGATCAGGTCATTGGCAAAAGTTCCGGGCCCCGCGGAAATCAGAGGCTCGCGCTGGAAAAAAAGGAAGATTGGAACCGGTTCTGCGCCGGCCAGGCCGGCCTGGGCGTCTGCTTGCTTCTCTTTCAATTCCCTCGCCAAGATCTCAGCTTGCTCCTTTTTGCCGAGCTCCTCGCCAACAGCAATAATCGTTTCCAGAACCTGATCCAGGTTTCCGGGCTGATAGGTTTTAACCTTCAGGCCCAGTTCCGTGAGCTGATCCAGAAAACCGGGCTCGTTTCCATCCTCAGTGGCCAGAACGACATCCGGCTCCTGCGCCACCACCGACTCCAGGCTGATATTTTTCAAGCCGCCCAGCCTGGGCCTGGTTTTTGCCTCGGGCGGATAGTTGCAGTGGTCAGTGACTCCGACCAGGTGATCTCCCATCCCGAGCGCAAAAACAATCTCGGTCAGATTCGGCGCCAGCGACACAATCCGCGGACTAGGGACATTTGCTTTTTGCGCTTGATGATCCTTCCGGCATGATTCCAGCCCGCTTAAAAGCAGGAGCAAAATCAGGATCGCAATAATTTTTCCAAAATCCCTCAAAAAATCCCCCAAACCTCCGGGCCGGCAAGCTGGGGGCAACTTTTCCCATTGCTTTCCCGACCGCGGGGAAAACTGAATGGCGCTCTGGGCAGGTTTCCTGGCTTCCAGCATCCTGCTCGCCTTCCCGGGGCTCGGTTTTTTCTCCCCAGTGGCCTTTTGAGCAGGCACTAAAATGCGGTTCACGGTGCACGGTTTGATAATTCATCGTTCACCGTTGACCGTTTACCGCATTTCTTCGCTGATTACAGTGGCGGGTCCGCGCCGGCATTTCACCGGACTTCCCTTTTAATAACCCACACGCTCTCTTTCAAAGTGCTGAACCTAGATTAAACCCACAAATTGATTACTGTCAAGCAAATATTTTTCCGCGTTGAGCCGCAAAGTCCGGAGAGCCGCGGATTCATTTTAATTGCCCGGGCAGGGCAGTCCTTTTCTCCGCCTCCAGCTTGAACTGGTTGAGCACGCTCCTGGCAAAAAACAGGTTGACCATTGACTCAAAGGGGAATTCTCCTGACTTGACGATCTTCATAGTCAGGGATTGGTCTCGCTCGGTCACAATCCCGGCGGTGGCGAAGACAAAGGTCTTTTTGCCCTGGTCATAAGGCATCAGCGCAAAGTCGCCCTTGCTGTCGCGGTAAGGCCCGTCAATCGCCTGCCAGGACATCCGGCTCGGCTCTTCCAGAAAATAGCGGGCGTGAAGGTCAAAATCATAGCTGAAGATATAGACGCTGAAGGCTTTCCGGCTTTGGCGCAGGACGACCTGGTTCTGTTCCCGTTTTTCCACGATGGTGGTGGAATCAGGAAAGAACCGGTCGTAATGTTCAAAATCGGACATTACCTCCCAGGCCGTCTCCCGGGGAGCGTCTATAGAGGTGAAGGCCATACTATTGATGGTCTTGCCCTGGGAGGTCTCGCGGACCAATCCTCCGTACCAGCGGCAAAGCTGGTTCAGGGTGGCGGGCTCCAGCCGGGAAAAGTCAAGGGGGGCATCTGCCTTGTCCGCACTGTAGCCGGCTCTTTTCTCAGCCTCGTTTTTATAAGACCTCAGATGATAGGCGGCGGCTGAGGCATAAACCGGGGACTCCAGGTCGGGCAACAAAGCCAGGACGGTCTTGACCAGGAGGTTGATCGAGGTCAAGGCGCCGTAATAGCGCATCAAGGCCAGGGTCCGGTCAGCGCCGATCGGGATCAAAAGCAGATCAACTTCCCGGCCCGCCAGACTGCCCTTGATGGTGTTGAGGCGCCAGCGATCGGGAGCGCTCTCAATGATCTCGTCCGTGATGTCCAATTTGAGCGGGAACCGGAGCACCGAGGAATGGAGCAGGTAATGCATAACGGTTTGATTGCCCTGTTTGGACACGGTTTGGCAGGAATCAAAAGTTTTGGGCAGAAGCTGACACAAGCCCGGGTAGTCAGTGGCAACATCCCAGACCGTTTGCGCGGGCGCGTGGATCATCATCCCGACCACAATATCCCAGCGTCCCTTTTCCGGGCGCGGCTGGAAATACTGGACCACTCCCGACTCGGTCAAAGCCTCCAGGGTCTCAAGGTCAAGGCCGGCAATAATCTGCATCTTATCCCCCGGAGGCGGCGGATACCAGGTCATCAGAAGAGGCCGCTCGGACGCGGCATCCGACCTGAGCGGAGATGCAAAACCGCAGAAAACCAGGAACGCGAATAAGAACACGGCCGCGGGTTTTTTTATCCGCATCTGATCCTGCCTGACTCTTGTGGGCATCTTAGACTATCTCCCGGATTTTGGATTGTTGCTTTATTTTTTTTCAATTGCCAAAAATATTTATACTCAAAAATCCATTTTTCCGCAACTATCGCGAATCCTGATTTAAATTTCGGAGTGCGGACTTCAGCAAGCTCAGTTGAGCCGAGACCCAGGCTTCAGTGAGCTCACCCGAACCGAACTCGCCGAGCCAAGCCGCGATTTGCGTCTTGAATGTGCGAGCGCCTTTAGGCGCGATTTCAATCATTTGCAAAAATCAAGCTCCTGACGCACCAATCCCGTCAATTCCGCTTTCGTTGTTTCAAGGGCAAATATTTTTTTGCCCAGGCGCCAGGGCGATCAAGTAAAGGCAATGTTGACGCTGAATGGCACGGGAGGAATATTCAAGCCGTGGAAATCAAGGTTTCTCGGTTTCTAAGGTTTCTGAGGTTTCCTGGGTTTTCCATTTAAGCCTTTCCACCTTTCAACCTTTAAACCTTCTTCTGCTTGCCCGTTCCCCCTCCCATCCGCAAATCTTCCCCTTGGCTCGCGATGAATTTAACCCACGCAAGCCCCAATTTTTTTACCGCAAAGGACGCAAAGAACGCGAAGAATAAAAATTGGGTGAAGGCCTCCGGCCTTCCCGTGGGACGCATCTTGAAAGAACCACTCGCATATCACATGGTCTCGGCTTGGAGCGCAGATTCGCATCTGCGGCTTATTGCAAGCTGTGCCATGGTTGTTGTCCCTCATCCGAACTGAACTCCGGCACTTGATGAAAAGATGATGATCGGTCTTGAATCTAATGGTCCTTGAGGCTTGGCGGATTGGGAGTTGGGGGTTGGGGGTTAGGCTTTGGGAATTCGGAATTCACATTCCCTTTGAACCTTTCAACCCTTCAACCTTTCAACTGCCAATGGCTTACCTTGGCTCTGCCGCGCATAGTTGTTTCTGTGAGCACATGCGGTGTCGCCGCGATCATCCAGTCGGATGGGTCTTTCCCCGCTCTTGCGGGGATTGAACAAGGATGTGAAAGAGCAAGCGTTCCGCGTTCCGAGTTGCGGGTTGCGCGTTTGGTTTGCGAGTTGGATGTTTGCGTGTTTTCAACCCGGAACCCGAAACCCGAAACACGGAACCGGCGAGTTTTTCTTCAGAAAAACTCGCATGTCCCCCTATAAGTACGAAAATTGTCCCCAAAAAAAACCTATAATTAGCTCAATCAACGCATTGATCTTAAAAGCAAACCTGAAAAAATTGGTTCGGGAACTTTTTTTAAGTAAGGTTAAACAGAAAATTTTTTGTGCTGGAATTTCAAGGACTTGGAAAAATTCGTGATTTGTTTAAGATAGCTTAACGCTTTTTTCATTTTCGGCTCAGAAAAGACGATAAAAAGGTCAGAATTCCCATTCTGCTTTCGGCGTTTTTCTCATACATTCATAACTCAGAATTCAGAATTAGAATTCCCGTCTGCGCTTACAAATTCAAATGTCTTGATAATGCTTGGGGCTGACCCCGGCAGTTCCCCATGCATTTTTATACTTGACATCGCTTTAAAAAAAGTATTAAATTATTATACTTTTAAAATTAAGTAAATAATGAATATTTCCATAAAGGGGCGGATTATTTTTATCAGGTTTTAGCGGCCAACTAAAAAGGGAGGAAGCAAAGATGAGAGGGGCTGACCAGGGACTTGGGTTTGTGGCAATCATCAGTCTGTTGTGCGTCATTTTCCTTTTCCTTATTCAAAGCGGATGCCAGGAGGAAGGATCCGCAGAGACCAATCCCGCGTTCCGCGGGACTTCGGGTTTCAACACCAAAATCACGGCCGGACCTCGCCGGTGCAAATTATCATTACCGAGCAAGATATTCCCCAACCCCCGGCAAGATAAAGGAATTAAGGTCAATCCAGATAAAGGAGGATAAGATGAAACGCGCAATATTATTCGGAATAATCCTGAGCCTGCTGGTAATCGGCGCCTGCTCCGGCGGTAATGACTCCGAGGAAAGCAAGAGCGAAGTCAAGGTCATTGTGAACGGCGATTTTACCGGGAGCAACCAGGCCGGGCTTGAGCAGAGCGCGCAGAGCCTGTCTTATATTTATCATCTGGTCTTAACTGTGTCGGCCTCGGACTTGGATCCACCCCTGGTTTTCGTTAATGAAAATTACACCCTGGGATCGGACTGGACGGTCTATGTGCCGAATGGAACCGCCCGGGTGTTTAGTTTGGTTTTATACTCCATCCCGGATGTTCCCGCGGTCCCGGGCTGGTTTTATTTTGATATGTATGAGCCGGCCAATCCGCCGGCAGAGCGGACTTATGATCTGACCGGCTCGCCCCTGACCATTAACATCCCGCTGCGACTGTCTCCGATTGGTTATATTGGCTCTGGTTCTCCTGGTATTATCGGATTACTGGACCCAGGTTTTCAGTTTTCACGCGGTTTCAAGCCGATGATGATGAATACCCCGAGCGGGAAGGTGGAGGTCCCGGAATGTCCTTTTATGCTCCAGGCTTACCTGATTGATGTGGAATCCGGCCTGGTGCTG
>Ga0315277_10003182_pt1 | contig 22385 bp, 18 predicted proteins | sample YL17G05_15_MG_FD_203695 | JGI IMG/M metagenome (GOLD analysis project Ga0315277, IMG submission 203695) | Sediment microbial communities from Yellowstone Lake, YNP, Wyoming, USA - YL17G05_15 | ecosystem: Environmental > Aquatic > Freshwater > Lake > Sediment | place: USA: Wyoming | collected...
CGCACCACTGTCCTGCCGCCTGCAGGCGGCAGGACAGTCCCATCTTCCCAAGCCATTGCTTCCGGACAAGGGTAGAGGGAAATTCAAATACAAGAGGGACGAAGGGTGAGGTGTCGATTCGTTCTGAGTATGTAGTGCGTCAGGTTCTCGTCAAACACCGCGCGCGCGGGCACGCCGGGCTTCTTCAACTCAATAACCACCAGCGGCAGGCCGTTGACGAGGCCGGCCAAATCCGGCCGGCCGGGATTAATTGTTTGATCTTGGGAAGCGCGGACGAAGGCTGGCGCGAAGCAATGCAGGCGTCGAAGCCGAAATCTTTCGCGCTTGGGCGCGGATACGGACCAACCGATTCATGGCTGGCCTTTCCGGTGCTTTTGCGGAACCGTAGCGCTGGTTGAACTACGATGTCATCATCATTGGCGGGGGTGCCGCAGGGCTTTTCTGTGCCCGGGTGGCCGGCTTCCGCGGACGAAGTGTTCTCTTGCTGGAACACCAGGCCCGCCTCGGAAGCAAAATTCTCATCTCCGGCGGTGGACGCTGCAATTTCACCAACCTCGGCGCAACCGCCGCGAACTACGTCACCCGCGGCAGCCCGCACTTCGTGAAGTCCGCCCTCGCGCGCTGCACGCCGCAGGATTTCCTCGCGCTGGTCGAGCGGCACGGCATCGCGTGGCACGAGCGGAAACACCGGCAGCTCTTCTGCGACCACAGCTCGAAGCAGATTCTCCAACTGCTCGAAGACGAATGCGCTGACGCGGGCGTGGAAGTGCGCTTGAACTGCCGGGTCTTGCGGCGGGAGGATGGAGGATCGTGGACGGTGGAAAGAATCACCGACCGTGCGAATCCAGCTTCCAGCCAATATCAACTTGCCACCACGGCCGGCACGTTCACCGCCCGCTCGTTCGTCATCGCCACGGGCGGGCTGTCCTTTCCCAAGCTCGGCGCGACACCGTTCGGCTACGAGATCGCCCAACAGTTCAGCGTGAACCTCATTCCAATGCGGCCCGGCCTGGTGCCGCTCACGTGGTCTCCAGCGGACCGCGCACAGTTCGCCGAACTCAGCGGCCTCGCGTTTGACTGCGTGGCGAGCCTCGGGCCGGACGCGCCTTCGTTTCGCGAGGCGGTGCTCTTCACGCACCGGGGCCTGAGCGGCCCGGCGATTCTCCAGATTTCCAGCCACTGGCGCGCGGGCGAGACGGTACGGCTCAATCTGCTACCCGACCATGCCGCGGCGGATCTGCTCGCCGCCAACCGGTCCGGCCGACGCGAAGTGAAAACGGTCCTTCGTCAGGTGCTGCCGGAACGTTTTGTGCAGGTGTGGTGCGCGCGACACGCGCCGGCCAAGCCCATTGCTCAACTCTCTCGTGCCGAACTCGGAGCCTTGTCGCAGAACCTTCACGCCTGGGAGATCGCGCCGACCGGCGATGAAGGTTATCCGAAGGCCGAGGTCACCACCGGCGGCGTGGACACCCGCGAACTGTCCTCGAAGACTCTCGAATGCCGGAACGTGCCCGGCCTGTTCTTCATCGGCGAAGTGGTGGACGTGACCGGCTGGCTCGGCGGCTACAACTTCCAGTGGGCCTGGGCCAGCGGCCACGCGGCGGGACAGGCGGTTTAGCAGGCGAATCTCAAGTAGATCGCCTTCAAGTACTGGGCCTCTGGGAATGTGGCCGGGTGATCCGGCGGGTGGCCGGTCGTTTGCCATTCGGTGAACGGGCGCGCGGTCTCTCGCGCTGCCTGGCGCACCGCGCCGAAGAATTCCTCCGTCGAAACGTGCGCTGAACAGGACGCCGCCACGAGCACGCCACCCGGGGCGAGCCAGCGCAGTCCGTCGGCGTTGAGCTGCCGATAGGCGCCGATGGCGCGGGCGCGCTCGGCTTCGCGTTTGGCGAGCGATGGAGGATCGAGCACGATCAAGTCGAACCTCCGCACCGGTTTCGCCGCCAGCCATTCAAAGGCGTCCGCCCGGACACATTCATGGCGGCAGGCAGCCACGCCGGGAGCGGCTTGATTCAATGCGAAATTGCGCCGCGCTCCGGCGAGCGCGTGCCCGCTGATATCAAGATCAGTGACCGATTTTGCCCCGCCTCGTGCGGCGTAAAGCGAAAACCCGCCGGAAAAACTGAAGGCGTTTAGCACGTCCCGGCCGCGCGCCAGCGACTCGACGCGCCGGCGGTTCTCGCGTTGATCCAGGAAGAAGCCGGTCTTTTGTCCTTGCAGCACGTCGGCTTTGAAGCGCAGGCCGGATTCGAGGAACGTCACCGGGTGGTCAAGCTTTTCACCGAGAAGAAGCTGGCCGTCGTCGCGGTGACCATGTTCTTTGGCGAGGGATTGAATATTCCGGCTGAGACGAAGAACGAGCCGCTGCGGATGCAGTGATGCCCGAATGCAGCCCACGATTTCATCCAGGCGCGGCAACCACGCGGCGGAGTAAAGCTTCAGCACGAACGTCCTGTCGTAACGATCAAGCACGAGACCCGGCCAGCCGTCGCTTTCGCCATGGATGCAGCGGTAGCCGTTGGTTTGCGCGTCGAACAATCCCTCGCGGCGCGCCAGCGTTTGCTTCAACCGCCCTTGCCACCAGGCTGTGTCAATCATTGCCGGCTTGCCCGTGTGCAGCACGCGGACGCGGATGGGTGACTCGGGATCAAATAGACCGATGGCCAGAAACTTGTCGTTACGATCGAAAATGACCGCAAGCTCGCCGAGTCGGCCGGCGCGGTTTTCCTCGCGGATGCTGTCGGCAAACAGCCACGGATGACCTGCGCGGATAGTGGTTTCCGCAGTCGCGGTGACGCGCAGTCGCAATCGTGGCATGGGCACGGTTTCCATCTTTCGCGCAGCCTGCGCCATGTTCCGCTGAAGTTCAAACTTACTTGGCCGAACGGTCGCGGATCAATTCATCCACGGCGGCGGCAATGGCCTCCGGCGGCAGCGCGGGATTCAACCGCTCCAACGCCGCGCGCAACCGGGACACCAACACGACCTCGCCCTTCGTCTCGCGCCCAAGCGAAGCGCCCTCGCCCATCGGATGGGAGAGCGTGGCCGACAGGCCGGGTGAGGGTGCGCCGCAGGTTTCCTCCAACGCCGACACCGTGATCCAGCCAAGCTCCGCGAACAACCCGATGGCGGTTTGCTCGACAAGCTGGTCTTCGGTGTAGGCGTGGGGCACGGGTTAAAGCAAATCCGTCTGCCGCTCGTGGGGAATGGGGAGCACCCCGATGATGACCCACGGGTTTGGGGCGACGAAATGAAACTGCTGCGTCGTGCCGAGAAAGAAATGCAGGTCTGTCCGGCTGAACTCGTCGAGATACTTCGCCCGCACTTTCTCCAACGCGGTCTTTTCGTCGCCGTGACGGCGCAGGCAATTCCAGAACAAAGCGCCCGCCTCCCAATCCAGCACCTGCATCTCGCTCTCGCGCCCGTCGGCGTCCGCGAAGCGATACGAGAAACTGTAGGGCAGCTTGGGAATCACTTGAAACGTCTTCCGCCACGCTTCCTCCGCGAACAACTCGCCCTGGTTGGTTTGGTTGCGCATCTCGGCCAGCTTCGCCGCGTCCCATTCCCGGGTTTCTTCTTCCCAAACGAAATCGGAGACTTTCGTCGGCTTGAAGACCGCCAGCGAAAGCGTGTTCGCCTTCACGCCATCAATCAGCGCCTGCAACCGCGTGTGCACCGTCGCTTTCTTCAGTAGCAGTTCCCGCCGCTCACGCCACTGGCTGTCCGTCCCCATGTGCGCGACCGGGTTCAACTGCTTCATGTCGGCCGGATGGCGTGTCTCCGGGCGCGGGTCAGTGCGGCTCTTGATCAAGTCGCACTCCAGCCAGTCGAACTTCCGATACTGCTCCGCCTCCTCGAGCCGCCGGAAGGGCACGGGATAAATCCGCACCCACGAGCCCTCCTCCCGCACGCCGGCCGTGCAGACCGTCTCCCCGTATTTCCGCGACAAAGTCGGGTAAGTTTTGACCGTGACAAGAATGCGCTCCTTGGCCATGCGTCACTTTCGCCTGTCACAGGTGATGCGCCCTCAACTTCGCCCCGCTCATGTGCTCAAGCGCCTCGGCCACGCAATGCCGGTGACACTGCTGTGGCAACCGCTCGAAACACGTCAACGCCACCCGTTCGCCCGCGGCCACCCAGCCCTGGATATTGTCCAGCGCCGCGCGCTGCTGCGGCAAACTCTCGCGCTCATACTCCGCGAACAACGCATCGTAGTCCGCTTGCGTCTCCAACTCCTGACGTTGTTCCGACGCGATGCCCAGTTCCGGCAAATGCTCGTAGCGGACGCCCACGCCCTCGCACGCCTTGCTCAACGTGCCTTTGGAAAAACCGTACTTCCGGCTCAACGGATTCCGCCGCACGTCGCACAGCAGCGTCACGCCGTCACGCAGCAGTTCGTTCAGGTAGCTTTCGAGATTCCGGCCTTCATAGCCAATCGTCACGAGGCCCGCCGGCTGACGCTTGGGTCTGGCCGCCGCGATGCGCGCCAGCGCCTCCGGCTCAAGCCGCAGCTTGTCCAGGATTTCACTCCGCGTCGCGTAATAGGGATGGCGGCGATACTGCTCGACGATCAGCGCATCGCCGCGCAGCCGGGAATGTTGCCGGCAAAACGCTGCCACCCGCAGCGGCTCGACCGCCTGACGTCGCGCCGCCGCGCGGCCCGCGTCGGTCAGCGTCCAGTTCTGGTCATCCTCCACCAGCAACCCTTCCGCAGTCAGCTTCCGCTTGTCCGCGTAGGACGTGAACGAGAACGCGCCGAACTTGTAAGGCACGAAATCGTAACGGGGCGTGGCCTCGCACTCCCGCGTGTAGAGGAACAGCAGCTTCTGGAAATCCGTATGCCCCACCGGCTCGCCGACTGCGTCCAGCAGGGTCAACAACAGCCGTTGGCGTCCCAATAGCATAGCTCAAGATAATCCGGTTTGGCTTCGCAAAGCAACCTCCACCGCAAGCAGAGGCGGCAGCAGCAGGTCGCGGGTCAATTCATCCACGGCAGCGGTGCTGGCCTCCGGCGGCAGCGCGGGATTCAGCCGCTCCAACGCCGCGCTTTCCAGCGCCTGCTGCAACCGTTGCTGCCCCGCCGGACTCTGTTTGGAAATTCCTCGCCCAGAGGCTAACTAAGCAGTTTGAGCTGTGGCGAGCCGCCATTCCTTGATCTTCTGCGCCAGTTCCGAGTCGTCCTTGGTACCGTAAACAAACCGCACGGCTCCCCGTGCGATCATCCGGTTGAAAACGTCCGCATTCGTCAACCTGTAGTGCGCAAACTTATGAGGCCAATCGTCGCTGATCACCAGCAGCCGTGTCGGTGAACACGGTAGAAGGATGTGTGTGCCCGGCGTGCGGAATCCAAATGCTCGGCGCAGGCTTCTTCCTTGATCTCGCACCACCGGGCAATCGGACGTTACAAAGGCCGGCTCCTCGCCGAACACGACGCCCCAAGGCCGCGCGACAAGAACCTCCGCAATGTCCTCTACAGTCGAACGCATCACGTTCAAGAAGCCGCTCGAAACGGCTTCGCTTCTTGTCCCCTCAAGAATCTCTTGCACTCGGATCTTGCCAACTCGTTCTTCGGCGACGATTTCAATCTCGGCGTCAGGTGCTAGGTCTTGCACCGCTTTCCGGAAACCGTCGTTCATCAGTCGCACGGTTTCGCGGTGCTGCGGATGCCGAACAAACATCAGCGCGACAAAGCGGGCGATGTTGCGGCGCGTTCGGTTGTTCTGAGCACGATCAACGATGTCAGGCCAAACGCCTGCAAATAGACTCTCGGCGCCAGCCAAGTCATCTTCGGTCTTGAGGGGCCGCACCTTGTCCTTGGCCGGGTGCGTGTAAAGCCCACGCTCGAAGGCGATATTCTTGATGCCCATGTGAACCGGGGACCGCCCATCGAAGCCGTATTGCCAGACCTTCTCATCCTCGTTGGCCCACTGACGGAGGTAAAACTGCGGCACGAAATGGTGACGACCCCTAGGCTTCTTGCTGCTCATGGCGTAAACTTTTTTCTGCAGGCTCGACTAGCTTCGCCAGTGTTCAGCCAATCGCTCATGCCCCTCCAGCCCTTGTTGGCATAAACTTGGTTAGGAGCTGTTGGAATATCTGCCGGCAACCGTCCCAAGTCCGGCATTTTACCTCGGCAATATAAATGCCAGTCCGTTGTTCTCCTGAGATTGAGTTTGCGGACAAAAGCTCGTGCCTTGAGAAACGGACGGAATTTCTTGAGAAAATTTGCGACTTTGCCTGTTCCCAGCCAGTCCCCCATGCTTTTCCAGCCTTTGTCGGCATAAGTCTGATCCGGGGTTGCTGGAATATCAGCGGGCAGTCGCCCCAAGTGAGGCATATCACCTTTGCAGAACGAATGCCACTCTGCACGGCTTCTGATTTTGAGTTTGCAGGCAAATGCCCGCGCCTCGGGGAACGGACGGAATTTTTTGAGATTATCCGCGATTCTCCCTGTCCCCAACCAATCGCCCCAACTTACCCAGCCCTTGTCGGCGTATGTATTGTCTGGCTTTGCTGGAATATCCGTAGGCAATTGACCAAGTTGCGGCATCTCACCTTTGCCAAAGGCACGCCATTCAGCGTAGGTCTTGAGTTTGAGTGTGCGGGCAAATCTCCGTGCCCCACGGAACGGACGGTATTTTTTGAGTTGATTCGCAACCGCGCCGCTCCCGAGCCAATCGCCAACACCAACCCAGCCCTTGTTAGCGTAAGTCCTGTTCGGTTTTGCAGGAATATCCACTGGCAGTTGCCCCAATTGAGGCATCTCGCCTTTGCAGTAAGCACGCCATTCAATGATGGTCTTAAGATTGAGCGTGCGGGCAAATTGCCTCGCTTCATGGAACGGAAGATATTCTTTGAACTGATCCGCAATCCTTCCGGTTCCAAGCCAGTCGCCCATGCTCTTCCAGCCTTTGTTGGCGTAAGTCACTTTCGGTGTTGCCGGAATATCTGCAGGCAATCGCCCTAGTCGCGGTATCTCGCCTTTACAGAAAGCGGACCATTCACTCTGGCTCTTGAGTTTGAGCTTACGGGCAAATGCACGGGCTTGATAAAAGGGGCGGCATTTCCTGAGGGAATACGCGACGTTGCCGGTCCCCAGCCAATCTCCCATACCCTTCCAGCCTTGGTCGGCGTATGTCTCATTTGGCTTTGCCGGAATATCGGCCGGTAGTCGTCCCAGCCGTGGCAGACGCCGCTGTGTGAAAGCAACCCACTCGGTTTGACCTTTGAGTTTGAGTCCACAGGCAAATGCCCGCGCATCCTCGAAAGGTCGCCACGACAATTTGGCCAAGCGATCCCAGCACTTGAGATCTATCTCCCGCACGAACTGCGCGAGGTTGATGCGCCTAGCGAGGCGTTCGTCCATGTCAAACTCGACGCTGCCGCCGCCGGTGCGTTGCCGCCCTTGGGAGATCGCCCGGAAATACTCGATGATGCGGTCATCGTTCGCGGCCAGTGCGCGGAGCGTGGTGAGAATCTCCTGAAACGATTCCGACTCGAAGATGTCGTCCGGCGTGGCATCAGCGTCGTGCAGAATCGGCACGATCACATAACCCAGCTTCTTGCCGGGTGCTGGACGCAGGGCGCGGCCCACGGCCTGCACGATGTCCACCGCGCTCCGGCGCGGATCAGCAAACAGCACACAGTCAATTCCCGGCACGTCCACCCCTTCGGTGAGACACCGCGCATTGGTAACGAGACCGCGTTTGGTTTGTGAGAATTCCCCAATGATGCGGGCGCGGGTGCCGGTGGGCGTTTTCCCGGAGACGTGAAAGGTCTCAAGGCTGCCATATTTCGGGAAGGCGTGGCTGAAGGCGTCGTTGTGCGCCTTGAACAATTCCGCCCGCTGGATGCTGCTGTGGAATGAAACCGCATGGCGTATGGGATGCTTGGCTATCGCTTTCCGCAGCGCGACGAGAGACGCCAGCATGTCGGCCTCAATCTCCTTGTTCCACCGGCCTCGGTCCGGCTTCACAAAGACATTCTTCCGGATCAACTCCGCGACTTCATCCCGCGAGACGGCGATGCTGATGATCTTGTAATCGCTGAGGATGGGCGGGGCATATTCCAGCGCCCGTTTGAACGAGAGCAGGTGGAAGGTTTCGCCGTAGATGGCGGGATTATCCATGCTCAGCACGGTGTCGCTCTGCCCCGCGTAACGCCGCTCGGTGGCGGTCATGAACAGGCGGCGGCGGATGGGCAGATTCGCGTCGTGCAACAAATGGGAGAACAGCTTGTCGGTGTCGCCGACGGTTTTGTGCGCCTCGTCCATGATGCCGAGGTCAAAGCGGAAGCGGGCGGAGCGCGCGGCCCGGGCGAGGGCTTCGCCGCTTTGGTAGGTGGTGAAGACGACCGTGAGTCCGGGATGTTTCCGTTTCAGCCACGCGGCAATGTCGTCCGGAGCAGTGAGACAGGGCACGCCGAGATCCTGCCGCAGCACCGTGACGTCATCACGCTCGATGCGTCCGGCCGATTCATCGCTGCACACGCAAATCCATTCCACCGCCTGGCGATTGGCCATCGTCTCGCGCAGCCACACCTTGAGCGTCTGCCGGATGAGCGCGAGGCTGGGCACGGCGATGACAATGCGGCGTGCGTCAAGTTTCCCGGCGATCCAATACGATGTGAGACTCTTGCCGCTACCGCACGGCATGATGAGTTTTCCGCGCTTCGCCTTCTTGATGACGTAGTGGTGATGGCCGTCCTTCGCTGCGTTTCGTTGATGCGGGCGCGGCTTCAAAGGCTTCAGCACCTCGGGCTTGTGATCGAGGTGTGCCCGCAACCGGACAAAGAAATCAGCATCCAGTCCCTGCCACACGTCCAGGGCACAAAATCCGATGCGGTCCTGGTCCTTCAGGACATGGGTGATGCGCTCGGTGGTGGAGCAGATGATGCCAAACGTGAATCCGCGACAAACGCCAAAGGCTAGCCCCGTAAAGGTGGAAATATCTCGCCAGGTCAGGGACTGATCGGTGTCCTGCCTATACTTGCATTGGACGGCCCAGAACTCGCCGTCGTTGGTTTCAGCGACGAGATCAATGCCCTGATCGGTGGCGGGCAGCTTGAGTTCCTGCGCGATGGCCTGCGGCACTTCACGATGAAGCCAGACGTGTTTGAGCTTGCTCGCATATTCCGGCTCAAGCAGGAGGAAGGCTTTGACGAGTTCCTCGAAGAGATCGCCCTTCTGCTTTTCGGATAAGTCACGCAACCTGTCTTGGATGTGCTCCCATGAGGAACACCCACAGATCACGGCGTGCAATCCTGTTTGTCTGCTGGCGTGCGTCATCTGAGGAGGTGCTTGCCGAGCGCGGCGGCGGCTGTGTCTTTTCCGGATGGGGCGATCCAGTGCATGGCCTCGCGGCGAGGGTATTTCAAATGGTCGCTGACGCAAGCCTTCGCAGAGCGCAGCCGCACGAAGCGCGACGTGCGCTGCGACCACGCAAGGACCCATCACCGTCCGAACGCGGCACAGGGATCACGGGGCGGAACACGGAAGCGGGCATAAAGACCGAGAAGCAGACTTAGCGGCTCCTTTTCATTCGCTCGTTCGCCTGCTGAATGGCGTCGAGCTGCCAGCTTCGGTCATTCGTCGCATTCACGTTCCAGTCTTTTGCCTGACCCTCAAAGTCAAACACCCAGAGCGCTGAAAGGGGGACGCGATTGGTTTCAATCGCCGCGAGAATCTTGGCGAACTTCTCCTTCGATTTCCCGGTGGCGGCTCCGGGCACTCCGAACTCGCCCACGAACAGCGGCTTCTTCTCCGCCTGTGCCACCGACATGCACTGCGCGAGCCGGCCGATATCCGCGGTCGAATCGTAGCCGCGCACGGACAGCGTGTTCATGGGCGAAGGATTGTCTGCCGCGAGCACCTCGGCGAACTGCTCGCGTGTGTCCTGCTTCCAACTTCTCTCTTTGATCTGATGCCACGCTGAAGGACGCGGGATGGAATTTCCGCTGACGATGATTCGCTGCGGGTCGTGTTTCCGGACTTCGAGGGCGAATTCCCGGAAGGCCACGCGGATGGCGGTGTGCGTGAGCTCATCTTCCGCCGTGCGCTGCGACGGAGTGCCGACGCCTGGCACCACGGGCGGACGATGCTCAGCCGCATTCGGCAAGTCAGCGGCCAGATTGTATTCGTTTCCGAACTCCCAGCCCCAGATGGCGGGCGACTGCGCATAACGCATGACGAGCTCACGCGTGTATTGGCGCATGAATGCGATGGTGCGGCTGTTGGGGTCGCCCCAGCGGTTGCACGGCTCGCCGACGAGGTCCGGCACCGCGCTCAAGTGCCAGAAGAGGGAGGGAATCAATCCGATGCTGTGCCGCTCAGCGCTCTTCACGACGCCGTCCAGCCGCGCGAAGTACTCAGACCGGTTCGTCTGGTAGAGTCCCCAATCCTGGGGCCAAAAGCCGCCGGCGGAGAATCGCGCGAACGGAATCCTCCTGGCCGCCAGTTCCCGAAAGCCCGCGTCGTAGTTCGTGCGGGCGGTCTTGCCGAGAGTGCGTGTGAAGGCGTCATAGTAGTTCACGCCAATGCCATGAAAGGGAACTCCGCGCAGAAGAAGTTCGCCGCGTTCATCCGTGTGCAATCCAGAGGCCGCCGCCGCAGGCAGAATCGTGCTGATCAAGAGAAGATGGCCAATAAGGAGTCGCGCGGCGTTGTCAGTCGCTTTCTCGGATGGAGCGATCCAGATCATAGGTAATCAAGGGGACGGCAGGCGACATGGGAAGAAGGACGATGTCATGCCACAAGTTGATCGTGGGAACATCATTTCTTAGTTCAACCGCCATCTCACAAGCGCGACATCCATCTTGCACCGGGTGGCGTCAGCCTTGTTGCTGAAGCCTGTGCCAAACGCCGTCAGGAGCGTGCCGTCCGGCAACCGGATCGTGGAGGTGGACTGGACGCTGCAAAACCAGGAGCGCTCGTCTTTCAGGTTGCCGGTCCATGTCGCCAGGACATGGCGGTGGCCGAAGTCCCACGATCGCCCGTGGTCGCGGCTCATGATGGCCTCGACCCCGAACTGCGGGAATCCCTGGGCATTGTCGGGGTAGCCCAGGCGCACGACGTATGTCATCAGGATTTCTCGGCTAGGTAGCAGCACCATGCTCGGATGGTGGCGACCCCATTCGTACAACCGCTTTATGTCGGACCACGTCTTGCCTTGGTCTTTCGAGATCGAGACGCCAAGCCCACCGTAGTGATCGAACTGAAGACGGGCGAAGCGTGGGGGATAATCGGTGCGGCACGCTGCCACCCAGTCGCCGTTGCGGGCCACAATCATGCTGACTTCGTTCACGCCCAGCCATTGCGGAACCTTGACCGCCTCGCTCCAGGTTCGGCCTTCGTCCGAACTGGTGCGGAAATAGGCTTGGGAGTAAGGGGCATCGGGCGATCCCCACGGCACGCCGGTCGGCATCCAACAGCCTTGCGCCACGCGCTCGACCCGCCCCTTCGCGCCGCGTACTACCAAGAGCGGATCCCAGGAATATCTTTCAGGGCCCGACTCCTTCGATGCCGAGCCTTTCCAAGTCTGACCGTAATCCGAACTGCTCCAGAGCGTCTTGAGGTCCTCGGGAAAGGCCAGCAGCCTCCCACGGCCCAAGTGCGTCAGCCCAAGGCCCACCCCGTTGGGTTGGCCGGTGTCATCCACGCTCAGCCAGTGTCGCGTACTCCATGTCTTGCCATGGTCGTCGCTGATGATGAACGCCGAGTGGATCGGCTGTCCGGTTTCCACCAGCATCAGCAACCGGTCCTTTTCGGGTAGATAGACGAGATACGGCATCTGGGCATTTTCACCGTTCCACGACTGACTGATCCACTGCATCTCGGCGGACCGTGTGGCGGCTTTCTTTTCGCCGTCGAGCCGCAACACGACGTGCTCCCGCTGCCCGAACGGATGCGGCTTTGTAGGGGGCAAATACCGCTCCAACTGCGCCCGCGTCACATCACGCCCGCCGAAATCCCCGGCGCCGATTGCCTTCACTGCCGGCGCCAGCAGCGACTCTCCGCCGAAAGTGCCGCACGGCATCAGCTTCGCCACCAGCAGTACGATGGCGATGCGAACAATTGGCGTCTTCAGGTACACAGCCGGGGTCAGCGTCCCACCGTGTTGCGGTTCTTCTGACACCACACCAGATAGATGATGGGCAGGATGCCGACGGTGTTGAAGATGGCGATGCAGATGAACCAGGCGAGTTGTTTGTTGCGCGCGCTTTTCCACATGCCGATGGCTTTCCAGACGCCATCCCAAAGGGCGAGGAGAATGAATACCGGGATCAGCAGGCCGAGCCAGACGGGGAGATGATTTGCGTCCATGTTCATGGTTTGGCGAGATTGTCCCCGCCCGCCTCGGCGTCAAGCGCAAATGGCTGTCACGGTCACGCTGTCACTGCGCAGTGGGCAGCGAGCGGACCTCAGCGAATCGCAGGAAGGTCAGGCCGAGGACGGGCGCGGAGTATTTCTGGGACTTCACGCCGGAGTTGGCGCGGAACTGGTCGGCGGCGTCCCAGAGGCGTTTTCCCAACGTGGCGGTGGCGTCGTCTTTTTCGGATGGGGCGATCCAGATCATGGCCTCGCCGCGCAGGGTATTTCAAATCGTTGCACAGGCAACACTTGAAACGGCGAACGTGAAGAAAGCAGCGGGGCTGAACGTGCCGGCAGTTGCAGCTCCGCAAGGTCGCGGCCCCGGCACTACCCGCGGTTTCGGATTGAACTCAGCCGTGCAGTTCACCCAGTCCGGCCTTGATCTCCGCTACTTTGTGCGCCGGAAGGTTGTCTTTCCCGTACAGGGGAATGATAGTCAGCGCCCAGGTTCGGCTGCCATGATAGATCGCCTTCTCGACCGCAGGCGAGCACTCGTAGGAAACGCCGTATGCGGCGACCCCTCCGCGCGTCAATTGAACGACCAATTGATGGTCGTGACGACAGGCCACATGCCAGCCATCGCAATCCAGTTGGTGTTGCAGGTACTGCGTGGCCCGACTCACATCGAGATGATGCGACAGCGACAGCGTCACTCGCTGAACGGGAATATCCGGCTGGTCAAGGCGGGGTGGGTTCGGCACGGGCAGCGTGCAACTCGTCCCCAGCCGATTCCGTCGAGTAAAGGGCCATCGGCTTATTGCCGCCGCCAGCGTGGGCGTGCTGTGCTCCTGCAGGCGGTGGAACCACGGTTGGAGCCAGGTGATTCTCATAGCAGCAACGGTGTTCGCAATTACCAGCCGAGGTGAATCTGCCTCACGGCAAGCCTTGCCGCAAGTGCCGGCCGATGAGAGAGGTGGCGGATGGGCGGGAATATTCAAGGCGGAGGGAGCAATTCGACGACAACCTGGCCGGGTGAAATCTTGCGAGTCCGGGCGATCTCGGAGAGCCGGGCGTATCAAGGAAAACTCTTGAGCGCGTCTGACGACGGAAGCGGTCGCTGGCGAGCCAGCGCGGCGCACGACTTACCTTGTGTCTGGTGGCGGGGAATTGATGGCATCCGCCCGCGCCGGAGTTGCGGTCGGCGCGCCGGGAAGATTCGCAAGCGCCCTGGCGCGCCAAATGACAAACAGCCAGAGCGCCAAAGCGAATCCGCTCGTCACGAACGTCGCCTGATACGCGAGAAGGAGGAAGTCATACAGGCCATGCGCGAACATGCCGAGCGCGATGCATCCGACCTGCCAAAGGATGCGGCGGGACGCGCGCGGGACACAGAACCGGGCATGGCCGATGCCGAAGCCCCAGATGGCACCGAACAACATGTGGGTGAGAGGCAGCGCCGCCGTGTGCGCCAGTTGTTCCTGCCAGGCGAGCTCGGGGATGTTGCAGAAATTCTCAACGCTGGCGAACCCGAGCGAGATCGCCGACGCGTAAACGAAGCCATCAATGGGTTCATCAAACTCGCGCCAACGAAATACGAACCCATAGGCCATCAGCACTTTCGCTCCTTCTTCGAGCGGGCCGACAACGCCAAAGCAAAAGACGGCGGTCCACGGTCGTTCGTTGAACTTGAGGCCCGGGGCCCCCAATGCTTCGAGGACCATATAGCCCAGCGCGGAGAATCCCCAGGCCACAATGCCGAGGAGGAAAGCGATCAGCAGGCGACGCCGCGGCTCGGGTTGCCGGCGGTCCTTGACCCGCACGTAGTGCATCCAGAGCAGGGCGCTGGCGAGGATCATGCCAAGCAATCGCCAGATATTCAGCGAAACGGACACTGGCCGAAGTGTAACCCTGGAGCCGACGGGCGGAAAGTGTTTCGCCGCCCGGCCGACGGCGGGGTTCAGCCCTGGCTCCATCCGTGTCAAACCAGAGGCCGAGTTGCAGGTGGGAATCTGAATGTGGCAGCGCTGTGGAAGGCGTGGCGCTGAGGCTCAGGCGGTCGCGGCGGCCGGGAGCGGGACGATGTTGGTGGGCACAGTTTCGTCAGACGTGGCGCTGAAGGTCATGCGCCTGGCCATCTCAAAGGAGTGCGTGTCCCGCATGTGGCCGTAGGTCTTGGCCACGAGCACGCCGCCGTCCTTGTGGCCCACCCAGCCGGCAATGACCTTGAAGTCCACGCCGGCCTCGATGGCGTTGCTGACGAAGTAATGCCGCAGGCAGTGGTGGGTGAAGCGAGGGAGCTTCGCCTTGTGGCAAGCGGTGCCGATGGCTTTCTTGGCGTCGTTGATCGGGATGACGTGTTCGGTGGGTGCGGGCGAGCGGTCGCCACGGATGCGCTCCAGCAGTTCGCGCAGGGCCGGGAACAGGGGAACGGTGCGGGCTTCGTGGTTCTTCGTGCCGCGTTCGCCGCCGGTCACGGTGAAGACGCCGCGCTCGAAATCCACGTCGGCCCAGGTGAGGCTCACGGCCTCGCCCAACCGCATCCCCGAGTAAGCGAGGAGTTCGGCCAGGTCCGCTCCATCCCAGGCCCGACAGTCCAGTTGGCGGATGGTTTCCACGAGCAGGCGGAATTGCTGCCGGGTGGGAATCACCAGCTTGGGCTTGGGTTGCTTGCGGCGTTCAATGGTCGAAGCGGGATTGTCCAGCAGCAGGCCGTCGCGGCGCGCGAAGTCGAGAATCAAGTTGAGGGTTTCGCGTTCGATGTTGAAAGAGCGGGCGGAGAGTGCAGGGCCGCGTTTGGCGAGCCAGGCGTCACAGTGCCGGGCCGAGATGTTGCGAACGGAGCCGCCGTTGAAGAAGGGTTTGAGGTTCTCAACACAGGTTTGGCGGCGGCGAAAGGAGGAGGGGTTGAGGTTCGGTTGGATGGTTTCCAGCCAGCGATCGGTGAGTTCCTCGAAGGTCAAGCTGCTGGCGTGTTTGGTCTGGCTGAGGCGCGTGACCTTCTCGCGGAACTCGGCGAGCCGGCGGTTGGCCAACTGGCGGTCCGAGGTCTTGAGGGAACGGCGAAACTGCTTGCCGTGCCTCTTGGCGAAGGCATAGTAAATGCCCGATGATTCGTTGCGATACAAACACTCCGCGACCTTGGCGAAGCTGGGCTGGACCGGCTGCGGTGCGGTTTCTGAAAGGTTGTTTTGCATGTCCAGAGCACACGGGTTACAGCATGGGGTGTAGGTAGAGATTATCCGCAGCCTCATTCTGGTCTCAGAGGGCTGATTGTTGAGTCGTTGCCCCCATAGCTCAAATGGATAGAGCAGCGGTTTCCTAAACCGCGCATCCCTGTTCAATTCAGGGTGGGGGTACCAGCCCCATAAATAGAGGGTCTTCTTCACGTTCGCAGCTTCCGTTTTGAAGATTCGACCTGCAAAAGTGCAACAAGGATGTAAAAGAGTGGCGCATGATAACGTCATCTTCGCGCAAAGCTCGAAAGGCCGAATCCGGCTGGCCCCGCAAGATCACTGTGGGGCGTGCAACACTCACCATCTACCGGCACCGCACGCCGTCAGGGTGCGACGGCTTCTTGGTTGCGAATTACGCCGGGGACAAGCGCCGGCTGGATTCCCACGCCACGGAAGCCAGCGCGCTCGAAGCCGCCAGCACGCTTGCCCGGCAGCTCTCAGAGCGTGACGGGATCGGGGCGAGCATGACGCGGGAAGGGGCGATTGAGTTTGCCAGCGCCGCGCAGAGCTTGAAGCCTTACGGCCTTTCCCTGCCCGCCGCCGCTGCCACGCTCGCAGAGTGTTTGAACCAAACGGGCGACGTGCCGACGCTGCACGCGGCCTTGCGCTTCTACCTGGCCCGGCACAAGCGCACGACGCCCAAGCGCGTTGCCGACGTCGTGGCGGAATTGCTTCAAGTGAAGGCGGCGCACGGTGCATCCGCGCGACACTTGGCCGACTTGCGGAGCCGCTTGGAACGCTTCGCCAGGGGATTGCGTGAAAGACTGCGGCAACGTCACGACGGCGGAAGTGCAAGCGTGGCTGGAGGGCTTGAAGTTGTCACGCAGAGCTACAAGAATTCCGGCACGGTACTGCGCTTGTTTTTCGCGTTCTGCGTGGCAAGAGGCTACTGCGTGGACAATCGGGTTGCGGGCACGGAGGGCGTGAAGGTGAACGGGCACGACGTGCAAGTTTTCACGCCCGACGAAATCGCCCGCCGCTTGAAAGCTGCCTCGCCGTTTCTGTTGCCCGCGCTGGCCATCGGCCCCTTTGCGGGACTGCATAGCGCGGAGATCGAGCGGCTGGAATGGAGCGACATTCACCTTGCGGAACGGTTCATCGTTGTCGGCGCGAGCAAAAGCAAGACGGCGAGCCGCAGAATCGTGCCAGTTGCCGACAATCCCGCAGGCGCAGCAGATTCAGCGCGAGCCGACGCAACAGGGCCAGATTCTCGGCCGCATGGCCGGCCCGCGCCCGGCTTTGATCTTCGCGCATCTGCACGTTCAGCACCCAATGCAACTCGTTTTCCACGCCCCAGTGTTCCCGCACCGCCCGCGCAAACTGCGGCACGTCCACGGGCAAACTCGACAGATAGTAGCGCCGTTCCACCGTCCGTTTGCCCTGCACTTCCCGCTCCGATTCCACCAGCCCCACCGTTTGCGAGCCTTCCCATTTTCCGCGATCCGCAAACCAATCCATGTCCGCGCGCTGATGGTAGCGGTGCGTCTCGATCCGACCGTGTCCTTGCTCCACCGTCTGGCTCTGGGCCAGCGCCCCCGCCGCCGGTCTCACCCCGGCGGGCCGGGGCGCTTAGGTTTGAGCCACGGCGTCGTCCAAAGAGGCTAATGGGTGGCCCCGTTCGCCTCACTCCGATCTTGTTCCAACCTCTGGTCTCGTCTTGAACTGTCGCCGACAAGATCAGAGGTTTGAATTGACCGCCGACGGAAAGCAGTTTCTAATGGGCGTGGTCCGACACGGCTTGACGACAGCAGACAAGATGAGCACGGTGCGCATGACGGGATGAAAACAGTTCTAGTGCTGGCGGAGCATCCGGATTCCGCCGAAGCAGTGCGCTCGGCCTTGAACCCCGAGCAATTCCGCGTCGTTCACCGCACCACCTTGGAGGAGGCCGAACCCCTGCTCGCCCATGGCCTTATGGACCTTTCCATTCTGGATGTCGAACTCAGCGGGGTGCAAAGCTTGTGGGCCATCGAAAAACTGCGCCGCCAGGCGCCCAAGTGCCCCGTCTTAATCTTCGCCGGCGCGCGCCAGGGTGAGTGGGAGGAGGCAGCCTACCTGCAAGGCGTGGCGCAAATCCTCGCCAAGCCGGTGCGCCCGCGCATGCTCCAGGCGCTCGTGGAACGGCTGGTCCACTTGGCGGGGGGACAACCCAGCGTCTCTCCGACGGCCCTCTCGAGCACCGAATTCCTCGCCCTGCCTTCTGTCAAACCCGCGGCCCACGCCCCCGGCACCGCGGCGCCGGCGCCGCTGGCGCAGAACTTTGAAATCCTCCGCAAGTTTTCCAGCATCCTCACCCATTCGCTGAACGCCGAGGGGCTGCTCAATCAATTCCTGCTGCTTCTGCGGGAGATGTTCAGCGTGAACCGCGCGGTCGTGTTTCTGCGTCAGCCGCTCGCGCCGTTCACCGAGGCCGGTGCGGCGGAGGAAGGCCGCCGGATGCGCTCCGTCTGTTCCTTCGGGCTCGCGCCCGGCCTGCTCGAACATTTCGGGCTGTCCCTCGACAGCGGCACGGGCGCGCAACTTCACAGGTTGTGCCGCATCCTCCGTCGCAACAGCGAGGAAATCCTCCGCGACCCGGAGGCGCAAAAGGAGTTTGAACTCCTCGGCGCGCAGGTGGCCGTGCCCATTCTCGACCGCGAGAAGCTCGTGGGGGTGGCGTTGTTCGATGGCCGCGTCACCGGCGAACCGCTGGTCAATGTCGAACTGGAGTTGATTTTCCATCTCCTCGAACAGCTCGGCCTCGCCGTCCGCAACATCTGGCTGCACGACCAATTGGCCGGCAACCACGAGATGATGGCCGGCATCCTGCGCGAGTTGAGCAGCGCCTGCGTCGTCGTCGGCCGCGACCTCACCATCCTGCACGCGAACAAGACGGCCCGGCGGTTCTTCGGGGCGGAGCATCGCAGCGGCGAACTGGAATTCAGCGACCTGCCGCATGGACTTGGGAGCAAAGTGTACCAGGTGTTGAAGACCGGCGCGGCGGTGCCCACGTTCAAATACGAGCCGGAATCCTCGCCCGGCAGCGTGTTTTACGTGTCCGTGGTCCCCTTCCTGGGACGCGGGGCCGGCGTGCCGGCGTCGGCCCTGCTCACGGCGGAGGACCGCACTCAGGCCGAGCAATTGCAGCGGCTGGAAATCGAAGCCGCCAACCTCCGGCTCGTCCGAACGATGGCCGACCGCCTGGCGCACGAGATCGGCAACGCGCTCGTCCCGCTCTCCACCCACCAGCAGTTGCTGGCCGAGAAATACAAGAACCCGGAATTTCGCGCCTCGCTCAGCAGCGCGCTGGCCGACGGGGTAAGACGGGTGTCCCGGCTGATCAACCAGATGCGCTATCTGGCCCGCGATGCCGTGGTTTCACCGGAGGCCGTCCCACTGGCCGCGCTCGTCGAGGAAGCCTACCAGGAAGCGCAGAAATACCAAACCACCCACGCCAGCCAGTTGCGCGTCGAGGATGCCGGCACGCCGGTCATCATCAACGGCGACCGCGCGGCATTGAAGTATGCCCTCACCGAAGTCCTGATTAACGCCCTGCAGGCGAACCCATCGGATCCCAAGATCGGCGTCCGCCTCACCGGTGAGTCGGGCGGCAATGGCAAACCCGCGTTGCAGATTGAAGTGTGGGACAACGGCGCCGGCTTCACGTCGGAAACCGCGCAGAAAGCCTCCGCGCCGTTCTTTACCACGCGCAACATCGGCCTGGGCCTTGGCCTCGCGGTCACGCGCAAGATCATCGAAACCCACGCGGGCAAACTGGAAATCGTCCCCTCCGGCACCGCCAAGGCCGGCGTCGTGCGCATCTCCCTTCCGCTCTCCGCGCCGGCGGAGGCTTGAACTCCCCCGACGACGGGGGTTCGGAGCGTCGGCCTCCGGTCCGGCGCGGATTCGTCGTTGGGTTCGTATCCCGCTCCGGCCCGTCTTTGCGCTTGAGCAGCCGGCGCCTTGAACTAACATGCCCACCCAGAGCGGCCTCCGCTGGCGGTTTCACTCCGCGCCGGGAGCCGCCCGAACCACGCATCATGACAACGCCAGTTCCTTTCGGAACCGCCGCGGCGGCAGCGCCCCCCGCGGCGACCAAACGCAAACCCGTCTTGCTCGTCGTGGACGACGAGGAAGGCCCGCGCCAATCGCTGGAGGTGATTTTCAAAGAGGACTTCGAGGTACTCATGGCCCCCGACGGGCTGGTGGCCATCGAACTGGCGCAGAAACACCCGGTGGATGTCGCCGTCTCGGACATTCGCATGTCCGGCATGTCCGGCATCGAAGTGCTTGAACGCCTCAAATACGTCAACCCGGCCACCGAGGTCGTGATGATCACCGCCTTCGAAACGACCGACACCATGCGCCAGGCGCTCCGGCTCCGGGCGTGCGATTACATCAACAAGCCGTTCGACGTCGCCACCATCCGCGCCGCGGTGGCCAAGGCGCTCCAGCGCCACACGCTCGAAAGCGAAATTCACAACAACACCGAGAAACTCCAGGCGTTGCTCGGCGAATTGCAGAACCAAAGAATCGAGGAGCAGATCGCCCAGACCCGCGGCGAGATTTACGCCAGCATCATCCACGACATCAACGGCCCGCTCACGGTCATCTCCGGCTTCATCCAGCTCATGAACCAGCGCCTCGGCACTGCCGCGCATCTGAACGCGGACGATCTGGAGTTCTTCCGGGACCGCCTCAAAATCATCACGCGCCAGGTGACGAATTGCATCGAAATCTCCCGCCGCTACCTCGGCTTCCTCCGCCGGCAATCGGATGACGACCCGCGCGTGGGCGTGAACCAGTTGCTCAAGGACATCAACCAACTCGTGCGCGTGCATCCCAGCCTTCAGAACCACGAGTTCGTCCTGACTCCGCTCGCTCCTGACATCGCCCCGCGCATGAACGGCACGGATTTCATCCAGGTCCTCCTGAACCTCACCGTCAACGCCTTTCAGTGTGCGCCCCACCCGCACCGCGTGGAAATCGCGGGCGAAGTTCTGGCGCAGCCGTTGGACCTCGCCCAGTTTAAGGACGGGCCGTGGACGCGCTTCCTCAACGTCGAGAGTTTCCACAACGTCGCGCCGCTCGTCGCCATGACCGTGCGCGACAATGGCCCCGGCATCCGGCCGGAGGTGTTGGGCAAGATTTTCGAACCGTACTTCACGACCAAGGGCGGCTCGCAAGGCACGGGGCTGGGCCTGAACATCGTGCAACGCCTGGTCCGCAACGCCAACGGTGCGCTCTCCATGCAAACCAAAGTGGGAGAAGGAACCGCCTTCACAGTTTACTTTCCCGCCGTACAACTGCCCACGGCCTAGCGGCATTGCCCGAATGGATTCCCAAAGCGAGACCGAGCCCCTGGCGGGCAGAGCGCGGCCTCGGTCCGCCGTGGGGAATCGCAACCCGCGGCGCCGATTTGGCGGTCGGCACTTCGTGTGGAAACCCCTGCCGTCAACCGGCCTGGGCCACCGTGACCGCTGAAGCCCGCACCGCCCTCACCTACCGCTGCGAACGCGGGCGGGCCCTCGCTTCCGGCATCCTCGAAACCGGCGGCACCACGTTCCTCCTGCTCATCGCGGTGAAGCATTATCAGGCCGGTGCGCTGGCCAAGGCGCTGGTGGCGGGCGGCGGCAGCGTGGGGCTGATCCTTTCGCCGCTGCTCGTGTCGCTCGTCGAGCGCACCCGCTGGCCAGTGGCTCGCGCGGCCTCACGCCTCGCCGCTGTCGGCGCCGCCAGCATGATTTTGATGGCGCTCTTTCCGGTGCTGCCGGCGTTCGTGATCGGGGCGGTCGTCGCGATGACCACCGTCGCCGCCGCCATACCGCTGATGACGCAGATCTTTCAGGACAACTATCCCGAACGCGAACGCGGCAAATTGTTTTCCCGGACGGTCATGATTCGCATCGCCACCGCCGCGGTGTTCAGTGAACTGGCTGGGCGCGCGTTGTCGGGCCGGCTCGAATACTTCCGCTGGCTGCTCCTCGTGTTCGCCGCCGCGTTTGCGTTGGCCAGCTTCTGCCTGAGCCGCTGCCCCTCGCGTCCACTCCAGGCCACGGACGGCTCGCATCCGTTCAAGGCTCTCCGCTTCGTGCGCGATGACCGCTTGTTCCGCAGCACGCTCGTCATGTGGATGCTCATGGGTTTCGGCAACCTGATGATGATCCCGCTGCGCGTCGAATACCTCGCCAACCCGAAATATGGCGTCACGCTCAACAACCTGCCGCTCACCGCCGCCGGCGTGGCGCTCTTCACTGGCGTCATTCCCAACCTCGCGCGGTTGGCGCTGAATCCATTTTGGGGTTGGGCCTTCGACCGCATGAATTTCTTCGCACTCCGCATGGCGCTGAACCTTGGCTTCGCCATCGGCATCTTCTCGTTCTTCGCCAGCAACACGATCGTCGGACTCGCGGCGGCTGCGGTCATCTTCGGCATGTCAAACGCGGGCGGCGACGTGGCGTGGAGTTTGTGGGTGACGAAATTCGCCCCGCCCGAACTCGTGGCCGATTACATGAGCGTCCACACATTTTTCACCGGCCTGCGCGGCGTCGTCGCGCCGGTGGTGGCCTTTCAACTCCTCGCGCACTGGACCATCGCGCAAATCAGTTGGCTGAGCGTCGGGCTGATCCTGCTGGCGACGGCGCTGCTGATTCCGGAACTCAAGTTCGGCAAGAGGGCGCGCCCGGCCGGGGCATTGGTGGAGGAAGTTTCGGAATAGCCACTGCGGTGGCCAGCAAGGGAAACTGGGGTGTCGTTAACATGTCAATCTGACCGGTGCGAGAACAAGTGATCTGTCCGTTCGGGTTTGCTCATGGGGCTGTTGACACTGCGCTTGTCTGTTCCGAAATCGAGTCTTGGGGGTGGAC
>Ga0315277_10003183_pt1 | contig 22373 bp, 21 predicted proteins | sample YL17G05_15_MG_FD_203695 | JGI IMG/M metagenome (GOLD analysis project Ga0315277, IMG submission 203695) | Sediment microbial communities from Yellowstone Lake, YNP, Wyoming, USA - YL17G05_15 | ecosystem: Environmental > Aquatic > Freshwater > Lake > Sediment | place: USA: Wyoming | collected...
GCAATCGTCAAGGATTACAAAAGCGATAAAAGCTTTCAATATGCTTACAAGGTCGGATATGCGAAAAAAATTGAAAATTTCCCAGAATTCATAAATAGTATTGCTTGGCTGATCATGGCCGGAATCGTGAATGGGGTAGATGATATGCTGGCCGAAATTTACAAGTCTTTCCTGGCCAATCGGGCCTTGCCTCAGGGGCGGAGAAATCCTAAGCGCCTGAAAGACTGGTAGATTTCAAGGCCCCAAAAACGGGGAAGAGATGAAGAAGATAGCAGTATGCGGAAAGGGCGGAAGCGGAAAAAGCGTTGTGACGGCCTTGTTGGCCAGTGGCATCAGAGAGAAAGGCAGGCAGGTGTTAGTGGTGGATTCCGATGAGTCCAACACCGGGCTGCACCGGATGCTCGGTTTCGATGCCGCACCGGAACCATTGATCGATTTCATGGGGGGTAAAAAGAAGGTGGAAGAAGATATCCTGGACGAAATCAGATCCGGAGTCCCTGAAGGCTCGGTGCAGGTTTTCAACCAGGAGCTATCCGTTGCGGAAATTCCCGCTCAGTATGTACGACAAAGGGATGGTATCAGCCTGGTCGTGATTGGGAAAATTCTCATGGCGTTGGAAGGTTGCGCCTGCCCCATGGGGATCGTGAGCCGATCTTTTCTGAAAAAAGTCCGCTTGGGCACCAATGAACTAGCCATTGTGGATCTAGAGGCTGGAGTAGAACACTTTGGAAGGGGGGTGGAAACGAGTATCGATTTCGTGTTAGTGGTGGTGGACCCATCTCTTGATTCTCTGGAGGTGGCCGGGAGAATTCATCTCCTTTCTACCCAGATCGCAATCGGAGATGTTTGGGCTGTTCTGAATAAGATTCCTTCAGAAAAATTTGTCACTCGCTTGACCGCTGAATTGAATCAGCGAGGTGTATCGGTCATTGGAGCGATTGCCCATGATCCGGAAATATTCGAGTCTTGTTTGGAAGGCCAGCCGTTATCGAGGGGAAGGGCCCAAAAAGAAATTGACCAAATCCTCGATTTTTTGTTTCCCTAAGAGCGGGCTCTGAAAAAAGGCCTCTTTTGACATTGAAGTCGGGTGGAAAGAACTAATGAATCAAAGAAAAGGAGGTTTGGATTGAATAAAAAATTCTTTGCTATTGTTGGATCTTTGGTCATGGCTGTGGTGCTGGCCCAAGGAGGATGGTGCGCGGATCCGATCAAGATCGGCTTAATCGGGGCTTTGTCGGCCCCTTATGGGGCGAGTAACAAACTTTCCATGGAGATTAGTACTGAGGAACTGAATAAGGCCGGTGGCATTATGGGAAGGCCCGTTAAGCTGATCGTGGAAGATTGGAAGAGAGAGGTGCCTTTGGCTGTTGCGGCCTACAAAAAGCTGGTCATGAGCGAAAAGTGTTTGGTCGTATTCACAGAAGGAACTGAGGGGACAACCGCGTGTATGCAAGAGGCCACCCAGTTGTACTCGGAGTTTCCACACCTGCAATTTGCCTTTTGGACTGCGCATGATGGTCCCACGGATACCGTCTGCGCCCAATACGAAAAATACAAATTCTTTTTCAGGCCCTACCCCAAGACAGGGGACAGCTATGACCCCCAGTTGAAGTTTTATACCTTATTTTCGGAGGTCATAGGAACCAAGAAACTGGCCTTGGTGGTTGAGGATATCGGATGGACCCAACCCTACCTGAATGGCATCCCCGGGAAATACCCTCCTCTGAAAGATTTTCTGGAACAGAAGGGGATAAGGGTTGTTTATTACGCCAAGAGCGCCATTGGTGAAAAAATGTTTCTGCCAACCTTTGAGAAGATCGCCGCTTCTGGTGCGGATACGACCTACTGGGTCACAGGGTATACCGATACGATCACCATGGCCAAACAGTGGGCTGAATCTGCAGCCAAGAATATAGACCTCGTTGCCCAGAGTGGGGCATGCAGCTATGCTGCTTTTTGGAATATGACCGGGGGGGCTTCCTTAGGTTGGGTCTCCACCTGGCCGGAGGTGCGCATTCCTTTCACAGAAAAAAGCCTACCTTTTTTGAATGAATTAAACAAAAGAGGGGGCGGACTGACTGCTTCGACCTACGGGGCCTATGACGGACCCTGGATCATCAAGGCTGCGGTCGAGAAAGCTGGGAATACCAAGGATATAGAAGCTTTGATCAAAGCTTTAGAAACCGTCGAGGTGAAAAGAGGATTTTGGACTTGGAAGTTTGACAAATGCCATGACCCTGTGAAGGGCTATCCCTATCACCCCCTGCTCAACGCTCAATTCCAAGAGAATGGCAAATATTTGATGATCTTTAGTGAAGATATCCGAAAAATTGCCAACCCGAATGATAAATTCATCCGAGTAAAGGAGCTGCGGGCGAAGGTCGGTCAAAAATGACCTGAAATTAATTCTTTTTGAATTGCCCATATCTCCCAGGCCAGTCCCCTCCCCTGGCGGGAGGGGACTATGGGAAGGAATGGAGGAAAAAATGAGCAAAATATTTTTTCTTTTGGCTGTAGCTGTAGGCGTTGTTGCAATACTGTTATGGGTTGGGCCGGGGCAAACGGCGGAATCAATCAAAATGGGCTACATTGGTAATTTTTCTTGGCCCGTTGCGGCGGATGCTTTTTACGCTGCAAAATTAGCTGTGGATGAAATCAATAAAGCCGGGGGGATTCAGGGGAGGCAGGTGGAGCTTCTGAGTGAGGACTCCCGGGGGCAAACCCCAATGGCTACCGCCGCCTACAAAAAGCTGGTGATGACCAAAGGGGCGATAATGGTAATGATTGCCGAGGGGTCGGAGATTAATTTTGCCTGCCAAGAGGCCGGCGCGGAGTTATATCCAGAATTCAAGCATATCGCCATGAACACTTGTACCTCCCATGAGGAACTTGGGGACAAGGTGGTAAAGAATTACAAGCGATACAAATTCTATTTTCGACCATTCCTCAAAACTACCTCCTATTTCCAATTCCTTAAGGAAAATATCGAGGCCATGAACCATCTTACTAAGGCCAAAACCATGGCCCTAGTCATAGAGGACGCCCTCTGGACAGAGTACTTTCGCAAAGGGTTACCCGGGAAATATCGCCCTTTCAAGGAGATCGTAGAGGGGACAGGCGTCAAAGTCACGTATTATGCTGAGACCGCTACTGGAGAAAAAATGTTTCTGCCGATCCTCGAGGCTATAGCCGCCAAAAACCCTGATTATATTTACAATCTAAACGCTTACTCCGATGCGGTTATCTTCGCCAAGCAGTGGGCCCAAAGCGCAGCAGCGGACATAGACTACTACAACAACGGGGGCGCGAGCACAATGCCTGGGTACTGGGGAATGACTGGGGGAGCGGCCCTGGGCGTTGTTTGCACGACCTATACGACCAAAGCAGCCGTAACCGAAAGGACGATTCCATTTATTGAGGGGGTAAAGGCTCGGTACAACAAGGATCTTAATTGGGTCAGTTACTCTTCCTATGACGCGCCTTATCTGATTAAGACGGCGGCAGATCTGGCCAAGAGCACAGATATAGAAGCAATAATTAAATCTTTAGAAGCCGTAGAAATGGTTGGCGTTTCGGGTAAAGCAAAATTTGACGAAACGCATACTTACATATATGGATATCCATATCAGACTGCGGTAAGGGCACAGTTCCAGAAAGATGGCATAAATGTAGTTGTCTTTCCATATGACGTGGCCAAGGCAACCAATCCCGATAAGATTTTCATCCCGGTTAAAAAGCTAAGAAAGGGGCCTTAAGGGGAAATGCTTGATACAATCCAGATCATTCTCGTCTACACTTTCGTCCTGGGGTCCTTGTATCTTCTCATATCCCTGGGTTTTTCTATCGTCTGTGGGGTCTTGAGGGTTTTCCACTTGGGATATGGGGTGACCTTTATCGTGGCGGTTTATGCCATGTGGATGCTTATGAAGGAGTTCCATATGGGCCTGGTCTCGGCTATGATCGGAATGTTCATCATTCAGACCCTCTTTACTCTGGGGATCATTTATTTTCCCGTTGTGAAGCGTTACATCGAGCAAGAGGAACTCCTTCTGACTTCCTTGATTCTGATTTCTCTAATTGTCGAGGAATCAGCAAATTTCTTTTATCCTGTGACTGCAGGAGTCAACATTCCCACCACCATCTTGCCGGGAGCCATGAAGATTGGTAAAGCTTCCATTCCCATCCAGATGCTGATCGCCAGCGCGGTGGCGGTCGTCACCACAGCAGCTTTTGTCTTGTTCCTACTGAAATCGAGAAGAGGGTTGGTAATCCGGGCGGTCAGTCAGGATATAGAATCTGCCCAGTTGATGGGGGCAAATGTGGGGAGGGTGTATGCCTTGGCCATGGTCCTTTCAGCAATTCCTCCTACCATATGTATGCTGGTCATTGCTCCCATCTGGTCGATAGAGCCTTCTTTGGGGTTGCCCTTAATGATGACCGCGATTCTGGTGGCGATTCTGGGAGGCTTGGGGAACATTCGGGGAAGCATGATGGCCAGTTACATCGTGGGTTTTCTTTCTTCATCCGTGGCTTTTTTAATTAACCCGCGGATGATGGGATTAGCGACTTTAATCACAGTTTTCATCGTGCTGATCTTCCGACCGGAAGGGATCGCCAAAAGTGAGTCTCTATGGTGAGAATATGAGAATCGAGCATAAAAGGGCACGTCTTGTTTTTCATATCAAAGATTTGAAACTGGAATGGACGATCGAGCCGAGATACTGGAGGAATCCTTTAATCGGCGTGGCCGGGTTGGCTTTGCTCCCCCTGGTGATTATGAGCAAGCCCGATTATTTAACCTTACTGACCACGGCGAATATCTACGCTGCCGTCGCCATCCCCTTGGCCTGGCAAATGGCCGGAATTGGACGGATGAATTTCGGGCCCCAATTTTTCGTGGGAATTGGAGGCTTCACGGCTGCTTTGCTCAGCATCCATTGGGGGTGGGGCCCCTGGCAGACTTTAGGAATCGTCATCCTCTTGGGTCTGGGCTTCGGTTTGATCTTGAGTCCCCTGACCACCATTGCCAAGGGTCTGTATTTTTCCCTGATTACCCTGATTTTGCCGCTGATCTTCTTGGAGTTTACCTATGTCTATACGGATATCTTCAAGGGGGAAACAGGTCTGAGCGGGATCGCTCATCTGGTCCATTTCGGCAAGATTCGCACAAACTATATTGTGTCCTGTTACCTTTCCATGGGGCTGATGTTGATCTTTCTTTACGTGGTGGATAAGATTTTGCGGTCCAGAATCGGTCTTTATGCGGCAGCCATTAATGACGATGAGGATGTAGCCGAAACCTGTGGGTTGAACATCAACGGGTGGAAAGTGTTATGCTTCACCATCACCTCGGTGATGATTGCCGTGACAGGTTGGTTTGCCGCCCATTATTATGGTACGTTTGCAGGGGTTACCTATCTGCAACTTCCCTTTATGGTAAAAATTCTTCTGATCGTTATGATCGGGGGACGCGGGGAATTATACGGGGCCATTGTCGGAGCATATTTTGTGGCCTTTCTTGAGCAGGCCTTAACGATCCTGGGGCCGATCCACTACATCGTGTTCCCACTCGTCCTGCTCGCATTGCTCTTCACCCTGCCGGAAGGTCTGTATGGGATTTATCGGAGGCACAAGTATAGAGAGTATTATCCAACCATGCGGGTACGGAAGCGTTGAACATTATTAGGCAAGATAGGATTCATCGTAGAGGAAAAATTAAATATGCTTCTAAAGATTGAGGATGTAAGCAAGAGTTTTGGGGGATTGGTGGCGGTTCACGAGGTAAGTTTATCCATCGAGAAAGGCGAGATCGTCGGTTTGATCGGCCCCAACGGGGCTGGAAAAACAACCTTAATGAATCTGATTAGTGGTTATTATAAAGCCAACTCCGGCAGGATCGAGTTCGACGGGGTGGATATAACAGGTTCCAGACCGCACAAAATATGCCGGCTGGGCATCAGCCGCACCTTCCAGATTCCCCGTCCTTTTCCGGATTTGACTGCCCTGGCCAATGTGGGCGTTGGGGTCCTTTGCGGCAAGCCCAGACCGAACATGAGTTATGGAGACGCCATGCTCGATGCCTCCCATTGCTTGGAGTTTGTCGGCCTGTTCGGCAAGAGGAATACCCTGGCCCATGACCTCACGCTCTATGAACTGCGGGCTTTGGAGTTGGCTCGGGCCTTGGCCACGACACCAAGATTGATCATGATTGATGAGGTCATGGCCGGACTCAACCCGGGAGAAGCCGTACGCGCCATAAAATTGGTGCGCCGGATGGTCGAGGAATACCAAATCACGATTTTCTGGATTGAGCATGTAATGAAGGTGATCATGGAGGCCACCGAAAGAGTCGTCGTCCTTCACTATGGCGAAAAAATTGCTTCCGGTCCTCCGAAAGAAATCATCAATGATCCAAAAATTATAGAGGCCTATTTGGGGGAGAAAATTGCTTAGCGTAGAAGCGATCAATGTTTCCTATGGCCTCGTGCAGGTCCTATATGGGGTAGGATTTCATGTGGAAAAAGGAGAATGTGTAGCCTTGCTCGGGTCTAATGGAGCAGGGAAGACAACGATGCTGAAGACCCTCTCCGGGCTGATTAAGGCCACCTCAGGGAGAATAACCTTTCTCAACGCTCCGATTGACCATTTGCACCCCAGTGTGCGGGTTAAATCCGGTCTCATTCAGGTTCCCGAGGGGGGAAGAATCTTTCCCTACATGACGGTTTGGGAAAATCTTCTGATGGGAGCCTCGGGGCAGATGGAGGCCTGGAAAGTTCGACACCATTCGTTGGAACGCGTCCTAAAGTTGTTCCCCATCATAAAGGAACGAAGAAATAATCAGGCTCGTCTATTGAGCGGAGGGGAAAGGCAAATGCTGGTGATCGGGCGGGGGCTAATGGCTCTTCCCAAGCTCCTTATGATTGATGAGCCCTCCTTAGGGCTGGCTCCGAAAATTCTTTTAGAAATATTCAATACCCTGAGGGTACTTCGAAAAGAAGGAGTCACCATTTTGATTTCCGAGCAAAATGTACAGCAAGCCTTGAGAATTGCCGACCGAGGATATGTTCTGGAAAATGGGCGAGTGGTTATGGACAACTCCAGCGAAGAGATCTTGAACAGTGAACATATTAGGAAAGCGTATTTAGGGATTTAGGACTCGTACCAAAAGATTCATCAGGAGGGCAGTTTCCTGGGCCATGGGTGAAAGAAACTTAAATGAAGGAGAACTTGCTAAATAAAAATTAGGGAGGAAATTCCGTGCCAGAGGACTATTTTTCCTTTACCAGTCAACTTTTTGATCGATCGAAAATCACGGAGAAGCTGGAAGCCTTAAAAGGGATCCGGGTTCTTGATCTGGCCCACGTCATATTTGGTCCTGTAATTTCAAAGTGGTTGGCATTGTTCGGGGCCGAAGTCATCAAAGTGGAGGAGCCGGACGAAGGGGATCCCTGGAGAACAGCGAGCTACTGGGCCAAGTACTGGAAAGATTCCAATCCATTTTATCAGTGCTTCAATCCGAATAAACATTTCGTGGCCATTGATTTGAAGAAACCCAAGGGGAAAGAGCTGGTCCTGGAGTTGGCAAAGAAATCTGATGTGGTGGTGGAAAATTTCAGAGCTGGGTTGGTAGAGGCTTGGGGCATCGGGTACACCACGGTCAGTAAAATTAATCCGAAGGTCATTTACATCAGCTGTTCCGGATACGGACAATGGGGACCCTTGAGGTTTTTCCCCAGCTGGGATTTGATCGCCCAATCCATGTCCGGGGTAGCCCAGCTTACGGGATTCGGGGGGGGAAAAGAAACTTACAAGCTTCCAGATTACTACGGAGATTTTTTCCCGGGATTGCTCGGTGCCGTGAGTGTGTTGGCGGCTCTTAATTATCGGGAAAAAACCGGTAAAGGGCAGTTTATTGACATGACCCAAGTTGAATCGTTGATGCGGATCATGCATAACTGGTCCTACATGGGGTTGACCGGGGAAGATCTGAAAAGCACGGGGAACGTGGATCCAACCATGGCTCCTTCCGGGATATTCAAGACGAGTGATGGAAAATTCGTAGCCATCGCCATTGCCACGGACGAACAATTCCTGGTCCTGTTGGAAGCGATGGGCAAAAAGGATCTGGCGGAAGACAAGAGGTTTCGGGGAACCTCGGAGCGACTGAAAGCTCAAAATGCAGACGAGGTCTGCAAGGTTTTGGAAGGGTGGGTAAAGGGAAAGAAAGAGGCGGAAATCATCGCCCTGGCCGAAGAAAAGGGTTTCCCTGCCGCACCGGTCATGGATGATTTTTCGATGATGAAAGATGAATGGCGGAGAGAACGAGGGAGTGTGGTGGAGTTTGAAGATGAAATGTACGGGAAAGGAATATGGCCCACTCTAGCGGCGGCCCTCCACAAGACTCCTGCAAGGCTGAAGAGCCTGTCGAGGCCTGTAGGCTATCACAATCATTATGTTTTGCAAAAACTCCTGGGTTTATCAAAAAGCGAAGTAAAGAAATTAGAGAAAGATCACGTCATAGGGTACTGGACAAACAGAGTGGGTCAAAAGCCTCCTTCTTATTACAACATGGAAAAGGACCCGATATTCAACTACGATCAGGGTGAAAAGAAATGAAAGAAGAGAGTGGAAAAACACAGGTTTTTTCGAGACATCTCGTAGGCAAGGCCACGTCTGAACATCTGGCCAATTTCAATAAGCTCTTAGCTGATATGATGGGTTCCCCAGAAGGCAAGCCGGAAACCCTTCAGGATACGACGGTGATTGAGGTCGGCCAGGCCAATTTCCCGGGGATCATCAGTTCTACCATTCTGGCGGAGTTTGGCGCGGAGGTCATCAAAGTTGAACCGCCGGAAGGGGATCCGGCAAGAAAAATAACCCATTATGGGGTGAACGTAAATGGGGTGGGAATCCCCTTTTTCATGGAGGGCCGGAACAAGCATTACATTACCTTGGATCTGGATAGTGAGAAGGGCCGGGAAAATTTTAAAAAGCTGGCCAGCAAGGCGGACGTGGTCTTAGATGCCACGAAACCGGGATATCTGGATTCCTTGGGGATTGGATACAGGCAGTTCAGTCAATCCCATCCCGGCCTTGTATATGTGGCCATATCTCCATACGGCCATTTCACCTCAAAAGCCAGAGAAAAATGCAACATTCCCGATACGGACCTGACCGCCCAGGCAGAGGCGGGATATCCCGCACTGACCGGAAATCCCCAGGCTCCGGAACCCTATAATTATCCACTCAAAGCGGGGGTTTGGGCTGCCTCTTACATGAGCGCTGCTTTGGCGGCGGCGGGTACCCTTACTGCTCTCCTGCACAAGCGTAAAACCGGTGAAGGGCAGATGGTGGATATTGCTACCTACGACGCTATTTCGACCTGGCAGGGGTTTTCAATTGTTTGGGGATTTGCCTTTGAGATGCCCAGGGTGAGAGTGGGGAATTTTGATTGGTGCCTTTTCCCTTACGGGTATTATGAGGCTAAAGATGGATTTGTTACGGTAGCAGCAGGTGCCGATGCAGATTTTCGGGGGTTACTAAGAATTTTCGGTAGGTGGGATCTGGAAAATGACTGGAGATTTTTATTCGATCGAATTACGGATGATATAGACAAGTTGAAAGTACTGGAAGCTGATTTTAAGAAGGAATTGGCCAAATTTACTCGTAAAGAAATTGTTCGGAAAACCCTTTCCTACAGTGCCAGCGCCGCCAAAGACAAATTGCGCGGGAAGGGTTTCCCGATCGTTGTGGAAACGAGATCGCCGAGTGAAGTTCTAAAGGAAGAGCACTGGAAGATTCGGAATTCCTTCTTGGAAGTAGATCCGGCAAGGAATGGAAAATTCAAGATTCCCTCTTCCGTGCCCAAGATGTCGGAGTCTCCCCCGAGAATCAAGCGAGTCGAATGCGGCCTCGGGGCCGATAATGAAAAGATTTATGAAAAGTATGGTCTGGAAAAGTAAAAACAAAGAGAAAAAGGGGAAAAGGGTTAACCTCTGTGGTTAGATTTTGAAAATCTCGGAGAAAAGGAGGAAGTGGGATTATGAGAGAGAAAATCTATTTTCCGGCCGTCCTCTGCATCGCGGTCGTAGCTCTTTTGGGAGCGGCAGGGGAGAGTTCATTTGCGCAGACTAAAGAGCCGATTAAGATCGGCGTAATCGCGAACATGGGTTGGCCCGTTGGAAAATCTGCTGCCCAGGCAGTCCAATTGGGTGTGAAAAAAGTTAATGACGAAGGAGGATTACTCGGGAGACCTCTGAAATTAATTGAAGCGGACAGCAAAGGCCAAGTTCCCAATGCGGTTGCCGAGTATCGAAAGCTGGTCATGACGGACCAAGTGGCCATGATTGTCATTGCCGAAGGGGGAACCCTGACACTGGCCTGCCAGAAAGCCGGGGCAGAGCTTTTTAAAGAATATCCCCACATTATGATGAATGCGGGAGCCTCGGCGCTGGAAATCCCCAAAAACGTGAGGGATAACTATGAACAGTACAAATTTAGCTTCACCCTCTATACAACCGGACCGGACCGGTATGTATGGGCTTGCATGATCAATACTTTTCTGACCGTGCATCAGATCAAGCCGAAACCCAAGAAAGTAGCCATCTTGGGAGAGGATCTTTTGGATTATAATCCCTATTGGCAGGGTTGGCCAGAATATGGGTTTCGCCCTTACGCGGACGTAGCGTACAAAGACCGAGGGGTGGAAGTCGTTTATACAACTAAGATCGCCGTGGGGGAGAAGATGTTTCTCCCCATTTTTGAAAAAATCGCGGCTTCCGGGGCAGAATACATCGATTTCGCCATGAGCGCCTATAGCGACTTCTATGTCCTCGCCAAACAGTGGGCGACGTCAGCCGCCAGAGACGTCGCATTTTTCCATTCTGGGGTATCGCCCAAATACTGGGAGGTAACGAACGGCGCTTGCTTGGGGATGGTAGGTTGGTGGCCCTCCGATATTATCGACTATGAGGTCATCGGGAAGACCAGGGAATACGTGCAGGGCTTTAATAAAACTTTTGGTTATCCTGGAAGCAACTGGTTGGCCGCGGGCGCCTACGACGATGTGTTATTTTGGGCCGAGGGGGTCAAGCAGATAAGAGCTACGGAGATCGAGAATTTGATCAAAGCCCTGGAAAAAATTGAGGTGGATTGCACAAGAGGAAAAATGAAGGTCAACCCGATCGATCATTGCTCCCATAACTACCCTTATAAAAGGGGCTATGTCGAGGATATCGTCAAAACAGTAGTCGCGGCTCCCACTGCAGAACTCACGGAGAGACTGAAGAAAGTGAATGAGAAATACGGATTTTTCCCCTATGGGCTCTATCCTTATGGTGCTTTGGCTCCGGTTTCGCAATGGCAGAACGACGGAAAAATCACTCTCATGTTTCCACTTGAAGTTGCCAAAATGTCGAATCCTGGACAAAATTACGTGGCCATTAAAGAGTTAAGAGCTCGTCAAAAATAGAACCTATGAAACCACAGAGTTCACAGCGCGGCAGAGCCGCAACCCAAAAAATCACCCCCCCACCCTCTCCCTCCCCCTCGAGGGGGAGGGAGAGGGTGGGGGGGAAATTTCTAACAAAATTTAAAGAAACTGAACATTAGTGGTACAGAAAACACAGGGGTAAATGGGAAGGGGCGAAAAGGAGAAAAGGGTTCGCGATTTCGCCCATTGGTATTTACTCAAAAAATTCTGTGCTCTCTGTGGTTAGTTAGGCCTTGAGAAATTACATTTTTGTTTTCAGGGGGAGCAGGAAAGAAAAAGTTGAAGAGCTGATCAGGAGGAAAGAGCAGGCCCTGAAGATGGAGGGCCCGAGAAGGTGGCCGGGCAACATCTGCTGGAATTTATCATCATGGTGAAAGAGCATGGGATGATGGCTGCGGCGCGGTCCCGCCTGCTCCCGTAATGCGGCACGGGGTAATGCCATAAAATCGGTTGCGGGTTGGGAATTGCAGAATTCGGAATGAAAAATCCGCAATCAAAAATCGGAATTTCGCTGGTGGGTTTTGTCGGCGCAGAAGGCTCTCCTGCTCTGTCCAGGAAAACAGTTTTGTTTATTCCCTGGCGCTGGCCGGATGGAACAGGAGGAATTCAAAAACACGCCCGAAGCGCTGAGCTTTCCGCCGCCTACCTATCCTCTTGGCAATTTAGCCAGGAAAACCTTTCGAGAGGTAGCACCACTTGTTCCTTGGATTCCTACAGAATTCCAAGGCCAACCCGGCGTAGTCCATGGAAGGATCACTCCCTCTTTTTGGCGACTGACGGGCATTTCGGCTGGAGCCATAGAATGATTAGAAGATTATTAAAAATATTGCCAAAAGCATTCGGAGTAAGATTTCTACATTAAAAAATCGGAAAGGAGATGTGACCATGCAAGATTATCCGTGGTGGAATGAGACCCAAAAACAGTTGATGCACGATGCCCAGAAGTTTACGGATGAAGTCTTGATTCCCATCGGGGAGAAGTCCGTTTACAAAAAGGAATATCCCTGGGAAGCCATGAAGTTAGTAGCCCAGAAAGGTTGGCTCGGCGCAACGATCCCCCAGAAACATGGGGGGCACCAGGAGGAGTGGGGTGTGACCGGAGCATGCATCCTGGTAGAAGAAACGAGCCGAGCCGGCGTGATATCGTCCGGGATCACGACCACATTGATTGGAGCCACGCACCAAATTCTTCATGACGGCACCGAAGAGCAGAAACAAAGATGGCTGTCAAAGATTGCCAGAGGCGAACTCCTGGCTTGCATTACCATGACGGAACCATACGCCGGCTCGGACATCGCGGCCATTGAGACGACAGCAGTCCGGGAAGGGGATATCTACATCGTGAACGGTATTAAAAGGTTCCAGACGAATGCCGCCGCTGCCAACTTATACATGACCTACGTAAAGACCAGTAGCGATCCCAAAGCGGTAAAATCCTACGGCCATCTTAGCGGCATGATCATCGAAAAAGGGATGCCGGGCTTCACCGTCGAGAGGGTGAATGACTGGATGGGCAGCGCCGGAATGTACAATTGTTACCTGCGGTTTAACAACCTCAAAGTGCCGGTTAAGAACGTAATCGGAGGAGAAGGTAACGGCTGGCGGGTGATGATGAGCGGGTTGAATATTGAGCGGGCCATCAGCGCCGCCGGCTATTTGGGGGGTATGAGGGAAGCAATGCGCTATGCCAGACAGCATCTGGAAAGGCGTGTACAGTTTGGGCAGCCAACCGGTTCTTTTCCGACCAACCAATTTAAATTGGCGGATATGTATTCCAAATTCCAGCTGGCACGCCTGCTGATCTATTATGCGGCTTATTGTGCTGATTTGGGACGGGATGTTCCCATTGAAGCCGCTTTGTCGAAGCTGTATGGTTCCGAGGTCGCCCTGGAAATCGCCTCCGAAGCCATCCAGTGCATGGGCGGAAACGGGGCCATGCAAATCTATCCGGTGGAACGATACATGCGGGATGCCAAGCTTGGCCAGATCGCCGCGGGAACCAGTGAAGTCCTCAGGCTCTTAATCTATCGAATGGGCAGCCGCTATTTTGCCGGTGATTTAAAAGCTCCGGTGCGCATGATGGATGAAGAATTAAATATCCCTTTGCCAGTAGGAAGGCTACCGAAGCCGAAAGTCGTTAAAAATGAAATGGATGTGTTAAGGGTCCTGGCCGAAAACTATCGAACCAATCCCGGCTTGCACATGACGATTGCCGATATGAAACAATTCCTGGAGGTCAGCAATGAGGTCTTGCTACAATACTTGGCGGACCTGGAAAAGAAAGGGATGGTTTCTCAGTTTAAAAATAGAAAAGGGGAGGTGGAGTTGGTCAAGGCTACTTTCACGGGATTGGGGGAGGCTAACCCACCCGATTATTATAAGCACATCCCCTCCTGGGTGCTCCCTCAAGATATTTTTTAGGGAAAGAGGAGGATTTCTTGGCCAACTAATACAAACGCAATAAGAAAAGTTTCATACATGCGAGGAGCGGAGCGACGAAGCCCAATAAAGACGAGATTGCCGCGCCCTTCGGGCTCGCAATGACTTGTAACGCAATTTATTGCGTTTGTATTAGTACCTAATTTATGGCCAAGAGGATGGCCTGGCGATTGTAACCCTGAACCGCCCTGAAAAATTGAAGGCCATAACTCATCCTACGCTGCAGGAAATCCATGCGATCATCGAGGAGATCCGTAATCCTGACAGGCAAGGGGCGGGCCTTCTGGGTATGTACAAAAAAACCAAGGGGAGGGAAAATGATGAAAACGAGGATCACGGAGCTGTTGGGAATTAAACATCCCATTATGCTGGCGGGGATGAATTGGATTACGACTCCCAAACTGGTGTCGGCGGTTTGTAATGCCGGGGGATTGGGTATCCTGGCCACTGCTGCCAGTACCCCTCAAGAAACTGGCAAGAAGATCCGCGAAATTCGAAACCTTACCGACAAGCCTTTCGGGATCAACCAAGTCCTGATCGGCCCAGGGGCAAAAGAAAACATCGCTGTGGCCATAGAGGAAAAAGTTCCCGTCATAAATTATTCTTTGGGAAAACCCTGGTTTATTGACCAGGTCCATGCTTATGGGGGAAGGGTGATGGGGACCATTGCCACCGCCCGGCATGCTGCTCGGGCGGCGCAATTGGGTTGCGACATCCTCGTTGCCACCGGCCACGAAGCAGCAGGTCATGGAGACGTGGCCACATCGCTGGTCTTGATTCCCCTTGTTGCCAGTATGGTAAAATTGCCTCTAATTGCTGCCGGTGGTTTTTATGATGGGAGAGGGCTGGCCGCGGCATTGCTCTTGGGCGCGGATGCGATCTCCATGGGAACCAGATTCATCGTGACCCGGGAGAGCAATGTCCACGATAATTTCAAGAAACGGTTAATGAAAGCCACTGAACAGGATACACTGTACGGTGATGTTTTTGATGGCATGCCCGGCAGAGTGCTCAAGAGCCCGGGTGCGGAAGCCATAATGCAATCTGGGCTCTCGGTGTCCCAATCGATAAAGAGTGCCCTGGCAGTGAAGCGGATCCTGAACCTTTCCTCCGGGAAATTCCTGGCCCTCAGCTGGAGCATGATGAAATCTGAGGAAGGAAAGAATCTTCTGATGCAGGCTCGCCAGGCCAACGGCGCGATCCGACACTTGAAAGCGATCAACGAGGGAGACGAAAAAGAGGGGTTTTTATTCGCCGGCCAGTGTGCCGGGGGCATTCAAGATGTGCCCACTTGCCAGGAGCTGATCGACCGGACGGTCGCCGAGGCGGAGAAGGCGCTGGAAAAAGCAAATAAGTTGCGGTCTTAATATGAGCAGCGGGAATTTTGGGGGGGATTTCGAAAATTGTTCCCCTCTCTTCAGCAGCCGGGAAAAATTCTCTTCTCCGGTATTTCCCAAAGGAGCAGCGGGAAGCGGCCGATATTTTTTTCTGGAAGGCTAATCCCCTTTTTTCGTTCTGGCCGCCTTAATTGAAAAAAATTTTGCCCCTTCGGCTGTAGGGTCTAAAGCGGGGTCGTGGACCAGCCTCGAGGGTTCTAGTTCATTCAGAGACATTAGGAATTCCATCAACGCTTCCCGGAGTCTGGATACCGTAATCCCCTGCTTCACTTTTATGGTAATGGGGTAGGTAGAAACCGCATAGTCTTCCCCGACGCTTTCCAAAATTGCCCAATTCAAGAATGGAGTGAGCATGCTATCAAAGGATTCGTCGGTAAAATTAAACAAGGAGACTTGTTCGCCCCGCCCTTCTTCACTTCTCATAATTTTTCCCTCCCTGAACTGACAGAGCTTTTTTGCTTAGGGTCCTAAGGACTTTCAACCCATTCGGCAGCTTTACCCCGCCCTATGCCATCCCCCGCTGCTGGCTGGGCCATCGTAAGCCCCCGGTCTTGCTCGTTGAAGGTCCCATTGAGGCCGGGGTTAATTTCAGGGTAAAATTTTGCCTTAGGGTATGATACCCCATGCGGAGGCCTATTCTCTTATTTTAGGGTACCTTCTTAGCCACTTCGTTTGAGTAATCTGTCTCATTTCCTGACGCATCGCAGGCAGCGACTGCAAAATAGTATGTTCCCGGGGAAAGATTATGGATCGCATAGGTGGTTACCTTTCCCACATCAATTCTTTCGGCATAAGACTGGGAGGATGACCCATAATATACGTAATAACCCGCTAGATCGGCCAACGGCATTCCATCGGTATCCGAGGTCGGTGTTTCCCAAGATAAGACGATTGGACCCGTGGCCTTAAAATCTGGATTGCTATTTTGATTGCCACTGCTGCTTCCTCCACTTCCACACCCGCTTAGAGCCCATAGGAAGGGAATCAAGATCAGCAAAGAATATATTTTTCGTTTGAATATCCGAATCATCGACCGAAACCTCCAATTTCTTTAATATTGTCCTTTTTGAGGGACTGAAGGTCAACATTTTTCTATCCTTCCAGATCAGGGCCAATCATTTTTTTTTGACAAATAGCGTTTATCATTATACGTTAAAAATTACACCCCCGCAGGAAAGGAACAATTCATGAAATCGACTTTCTGGCAAAAGAACATGGGGCGGCGGAAATTTCTTAAGCAGTCTGCTGCCCTGGTCTGCTCTGGGTTGCTCCCCATTGCTTTTCGGGGCGAGGCCAGCGGGGCGCCGGGCAACGATCTCTTCTGGATCACGGATATCCCTGATCAACCTTTTTTGGGCAGGGAAAATCCCAATTACCACGCCAGCGTGGATAGTCTGCTCCACTGGATGGGAGTGAGGGAGCTGAAATTCTACCGCTCTTCACAAAAAACCATCCTGAGCGGCCCTACAGGGATGATCGCCCCCAACGATGTGGTTCTGATCAAGGTGAACGCCCAATGGAAGTATCGCGGTTGCACCAACAGTGATCTCCTCCGGGGTCTCATCCAACGAATCCTGGACCATCCAGATGGTTTCTATGGAGAAGTGGTGATCTTGGATAACGGGCAGGGAAGGGGAAGCCTGAATTGCGATACCAGCTCGTCCTATCCTGATGCCGCCACCCACGCCAATGCCAATGATGAAAGCCACAGCTTTGTTTACTTGAAGGATACGGTCTTCAAAGGCCGCCGGGTCTCGTCCTATCTGCTGGACCCGATCTCAAGTACTTTCATCGAGGCGAATGATCATGTTACCGATGGGTACAGGATTTTTAAAAACGTTTCTTATCCCTGCTTCACAACTCTATTGGGGAATCGGGTGGAATTGCGGGAGGGCATCTGGCAGGATCATGCATACGGGCAAAACCTCAAATTGATCAACGTCCCGGTCCTTAAACATCACGATCAGGGAGGCTCGGAGATTACTGCGTCCCTGAAGCATTTCTACGGTGTGCTCTCCATGACTGACGGGCAGAGCGGGTTTCGCCATTACAGCGGCTTGGGGGAGACCTGCGGGAAGATGGTCGTTTCAATCAAAACCCCCATCCTTAATATCGCGGATGCGATCTGGGTCTCTTATTCTTCCCTAACCGGGTATCCAGCGAATACAACCATTCGGGCCAACCAAATTTTAGCCAGCCAGGATCCCGTGGCCCTGGATTACTGGGCGGCCAAATATACCATGTTTCCTATCGACAGCAATCCCCGACACCACCCAGATTTTTCGGGAGTGAATCAATGGCTGACGGATGCTGCCAATATCATCAATGCCCGTGGCGGTCTGTACAACCCCAACAGTGGCATCCTGGTTGACCGGGTGACCAAAAACGAAATTGAAATGATGGTTCTGAAGAGGAAATGCCGGGTCATTTATAACTTCAATCTAAAGGTGGCCTCCAACCTAGATCCCGGGTGACCACAATCATATGCCCAGTGGAGCGTACGACCATGATTCTGTTTAGAAAAATTGTCGGGCCATTCTTCTTCCCCCTTTCCCTCTGCCTGGAAATTTTGATCATGGGTTTGGCCTTGCTCTGGTTTACCAAGAAAAAGAGGGCCGGGAAGGTCATCGTTTCCTCGGGCGTTGTCTTACTCCTCCTGCTCAGCTATGGTCCGCTTCCCGAGATGCTTCTTCGGCCTTTAGAATACAGTTTCCCCCCTCTTTTAGAACCCCAAGACTTCCCCCAGGCAAGATGGATTGTGGTCTTGGGTGCGGGCCATACATATGATCCCCGACTCCCCGCTAACAGTCAACTTTCAGGGGCTGCTCTCTTCCGTTTGGTGGAAGGCATTCGGATTCATAAATCTCTTCCTGGAAGCAAGCTTATTCTTTCCGGAGGCGCCCTTTGGGATCCGGTCCCCGAGGCTAAAGTCATGGCGGATGTTGCTTTGGCCTTGGGGGTAGACCGGCAGAATTTGATCTTGGAGTCGGTGTCGAAAGATACCGAAGAGGAAGCCCGGCTCATTCAAAAGACGGTCGGAGACAACTTATTTGTTTTGGTTACCTCCGCCTCCCACATGCCCCGGTCCATGGCCCTTTTCAAAAAACTGGGTATGCAGCCCATCCCGGCCCCCACAGACTACGGGGTGAAGGAGAGACAGGGACAAGAGGTCATTCCCAGCGGGTTCTTCCCGGGAGCTGATGTACTGCAAAAAGCAGAAACGGCCGTTTATGAATACTTGGGTCTGGCCTGGGCCAAACTGAGAGGTCGGATATGAAACGGTCGATGCAATCTTTAGCCGAAATCGGAGAGGAGTGGGGGAAATCCGGAAAAAAGTGGCTATGAAATCGAGGTTGGATTTCTTTGGATTGGCCCGGGTCGAGCGCTTTACCAACCCCCATGATTATCGCCCCATTGATCTTCTGCCAAGTTCCGGATCCGTGATTTCTGCGGTATCCAACTCCCCCCGAAAGGGCCATCGAAGAAATCCCCGCGCCTACGAAGGCCTCGGCAAGGAAATTATACCCATGACTTTTTGGATATAACCTCCGGAATGGGATGATTGCCGGTGGCCTTTTCTGGATGATTCGTTCCATCGAGCGTGAGTTCCGGGGAATTGCCTATCCCATTTTTGCGGGAAGGGCATGTTTATCCGCAAAGCAGGGGAGTTAGGCCGCTTTTTTAAGCCGGTTAACGGGCGAAGAGCGCTCTCAAGATATTGAAAAAATTCAGACGCCACCGGAAGACCGGCCATTTGATCTCCTCTTTGTCGCAAACCGTGGACATACTCGCCCGATCGAAAGTTCCTTTCAAAGCCATTAGTCTCCGGCTGCGTTCTGGTTCCCCAAGAACATGGATCTCATCGATCTTGCGGATCATGTCCATGGCCAGGAGGATGCGGTCCTCAGTTTTCTTGGCCGTCTCCCCGTCCAGTAAGCCATATCGTTCTTTCAAGCGGTTGAGGCGCAGGCCGGCCTGGTAGGAGCTATCTACGATCTCTCCGCGGGTCATCCATTCCGTTTCGTAACTCAGGGTGTATTTCCAACTGGGGGCGAGAAGGGCCTTCCGGTAGTCCTCCAAGGTTTTGTAGAACACCCGATAGCCGACCTCTTCGGCTTTTTCGAAGGCGATAGACCCGGGGTCCAGGAAAGGGGCCAGAGGGGAGATAAAGGGGTTGAGTCGCCGGTCAAATTTTTTCATCAGGTATTCGCAATAATCGATGGATTCCATAACCGAAGCCGGGGTCTGCTGTGGAAGGCCAACCATGAAGAAGACGTCGAATTTCGAGCAGCCGTAACCTAAGGCGAAGCGGATGGATTCCTCCATTTCTTCATTGGTGTAAAATTTTCCCGATGCCCGTCGAACCCGCTCGTCATGGGATTCGGGGGAGATCTCGAAATTGAAATGGGGAAGAGTTTTCGAGACCTCTTGGAAATAAGCCTCCGGAGCCGGAGTGAAGAGTTCCAGCACCACTGGATTCCTCGGGCGTTCCAACCGAATTTTTGATAGGACGGCCCGGGCATAATCATCCCCGGCCTGTCTCAGGTCCCCGACGACAAAGATGGGAGCGTTGGTGTATTTGGAAACGGAGAGGATATCCCCGGCAACTTTCTCCGGGCTGCGGTAGGCACAGGCATCCCGGGAACAGAATTGGCCTAAGGCATAACGAGATCCCCCGCAGATGACGCAGTTGTGAGTGCATCCCCGGCAGGTCATCACCGCGGTGATGGGGTATTCCCACCAGTCATGGATGGGGATTAAAGATCGCAGGTCAAAATATTTCATTGCGGAGCGGAAAAGGTTGGGGTAGTTATTGGAATACTCGTCGAGAGCGCTCACGACATGGACCAGAGCGTTGACCTGTACTTCTTTATTCTTATTTTTCCAGGTTAAATTGGGAATGGCTTCCAGAGAGGTTCCTCTTTTCAGGGCCAGGAGGAGCTGCCGCAAGGGCTCTTCCGTGGAGTCACCACGCACCACGAAGTCCACCTGGGGGTAGCGAATCAGCTCCTCGTGAAAATACGTGGCGGAATAACCGCCGAAGATGACCGGGATGTCAGGTCGGTATTTTTTGCAGAGGCCCGCAACTTCCAAGGAACCCTGAACATGGGGAAGCCAGTGGAGGTCTATGCCAAAGGCCCGGGGATGGAGTCTGGCAATGAGCTTTTCCACGTCAAAATTCTTATCCTTAATCATCCGCAGGGCCAAATTGATGATGCGGACAGGGATTCCGTTCCTCTCCAGATGCTCCGCGATGGAGGAAAAGCCCACCGGATACATCTCGAAAATGGGCGTGGAAGGCACGAGGTCGCTAATGGGCCCGAAGAGGATGGGGAGCTGGCGAAAATCATAGACTGAGGGGGCGTGCAGGAGGACTAATTCGGGTTTGGCGAGCATTTCAAATCAAAGGAACCTTTCAAAAAAGCGGTCAGCCGTCAGCTTTCAGCGATCGGGTATCCAGTTACATATGAAAGCACCCTACTCACTGCCGCAAGATGGGCTATTTAAAAAAATAACAGACCATCCTCAGGAATGCAAGAAGTCGTTTTGAGTATTCTGTCATAAATGAACTCATTCCTGGCCTGGGGAGTCTGAATTTTCCTCGTGAATCTTGTCTTCCCAGATTCGTCCCTCTTCAATAATATGCACTACCCTCCAGCCCCTTTGCTGCAGACTACGCCCAATGAATCGGCGGTGGCAACGCCAGGGCAGACGCTCGGCGCAGAGGACGCCGCAGCGACATCGCGAAGCCATCCGCTCTAATAGTTCCATGCCGACCAGATAATCCAGAGTTTGGGTGTAGACTTCATAGCCTCCCCTGCGGTACCCTCCCAGCTCCTTTCCCAAATAAAAGTACCCCAGTCCCGTTTCCCCGAGGGATTGAGAGAGCGCCTCTTTCTTGAAATGAGGGAATTTGCTGGTGGGAAAGCTGCGCACGTCGGCAATCATCTCGATCGCTTTCGATCGCAAAAGATGGACAAACTCTGCCCACGTCCGGTTGCTGGTCCCCAGCGTAAAGACGATCTTCTTCTCAGACATGTGATTTTCCTTCCTTCACCGCAGAGCCTTGCCCCTAATTTTTAGTAGCACGATTTCCCCGGCGGGGCAATATTGTAGTAGAAAGTTCTGGGGGTTGATGGTATATTTTATACGAGAATCAAAAGATTTTTAACCCCTCCGGCTAAAAGAAGAGAAGGAGGGCGGGGAAAGACTTGGCCGAGGTTTTAAATCAGGAAAGTGCAGAAACTCTAGAAGCCATCGGTGGATGGATGAGAGGAAGACTGTCCGTCCTCCTCGACCTCTCCACGCTCCTTTACCTTACCTTCAAGGAACTGGTTGCCGAGCGGAAGAAGGGGTTCTCCCTGGTCTTTGAAATTACCCTGCGACAGATTTACTTCACGGGGGTCCAGGCTCTTAAAGTCGTCACCCTGGTCTCGTTGACCCTGGGGACGATTGTCATCGTTCAATCAGGAAGCCAGATGGAAATCCTCGGGGGGGTGCATTTCATCATCACCATCCTGGTTTTGGTGATCATCCGGGAATTGGGTCCACTGCTGACGGCTTTCATCGTGATCGGACGATCGGGAACGGCCATCGCTGCGGAGCTGGGCAACATGATCGTGGCCCATGAACTGGAAGCCATCCAGGCCATGGGCATCAACCCGGTGTACTTCATCGTTGCCCCCCGGATCATCGGGGTAACCATCGCCGTCATCTGCCTGACCATCTACTTTAATGCCGTGGCCCTGCTTGGGGGTTTCATAGTTTCCAAGTTGATCCTGACCATCACCCTTCCAGTTTTCCTGAGGGAGTTGGTCGCTTCGCTCGCGGCCACAGACCTGGTTTTCGGAATCCTGAAGAGCGCCATCTTCGGCTTGCTGATTGCTCTGACCTGCACGTATCATGGACTGACGGTGCGCTACTCGAGTATCGAGGTGCCGCAGGTAGCCACCCGGGGCGTGGTGAGTGCGATCTTATTCTGCTTCATCTGCAACGCCTTACGGACTCTGTTGTTTTACCTGTAACCCTTAACAAACCAAAGTCAG
>Ga0315277_10003184_pt1 | contig 22369 bp, 17 predicted proteins | sample YL17G05_15_MG_FD_203695 | JGI IMG/M metagenome (GOLD analysis project Ga0315277, IMG submission 203695) | Sediment microbial communities from Yellowstone Lake, YNP, Wyoming, USA - YL17G05_15 | ecosystem: Environmental > Aquatic > Freshwater > Lake > Sediment | place: USA: Wyoming | collected...
CTCGTGGTCAAAAGCGCTCTCGACCACTTCCCAGTTCAAACCCAATCCCAGCAATTCATGAAACAGTTTTTCAGGTGTCATGCCCCAAGACTACCCAACGGCTCCACCGAAAACAGCGGAGAACCCAGAAATGAGATCGAAAGCCGTCTGCGTCAAGAGCTTTCCGACCATAGCGTCAACGAAGCCGTAACGAGGGCTGTTACGTTTGAGGCCCGGTTGTTGACTTTTCTGCATGGAGTCTTGACACCAGTGCTGCCGTAAGCCAACGTGTCGGCGAACTAACTGCAAGATTTCCCTTGCCGTAATAAGACGATCAAAAGCCCTTGCAGCGCGGAGCGCTCTGGCGTTCGCTCCCGGGTTTGAACCGAATGAGTTTTCCGGCGTCCAAAATGCCGCCGGGGTGTTCGACAGCCCGCCAGCCAGCGGCCCGTGCCGCTGCGGAACCCAAACTTTGAGAACCTATGGCCAGAACCAGCACGAAACGTATCGCCAAAACCAAGGGCGCCAAGGCCGTCGCGGCGGAAGCCGTGTCTCCGGAGGCGGTCAGCGCGGAAACTGTTCAACCCGGCAGGCCCGCGCCCGCCGAACCGGTGGTCCCGCCACCGGGCGCGCCGGATACCTCGGACTTGATGCCGCCGCCACCCTCTCCAGCAGAGGAAGCACCGCTTGCGCCCCCCACACAGGCGATTGAACCAACGACCGAACCGGCGGCCCCGCGGGCCCAGCGCCATCCGCGCGGGCGTCGGGGTGGGCGTAGGCAGGGCGGTGGCAAGCCGCCCGTGTTCGACATCGAGTCGGAAGTGGCTCAAGGCACCCCCACGCCACCGAATCGCCAGCGCGACAAGGTGGCCGAGTCGCTCAACATCGCCAACCTCCAAGCGATGCAGATGACCGAGCTGAACGCCATGGCGAAGGAGTTGGGCGTCGAAAACTTCGGCACCATGCGCAAGCACGAGGTCATCTTCCACGTGCTCCAGAAGAACGCCGAGCGCGCAGGCGTCCTGTTTTCCGAGGGCGTGCTCGAGGTTTTGCCGGAAGGCTTCGGCTTCCTGCGCTCGCAAAGTTTCAATTACCTGCCGTGTCCGGAGGACATCTACGTTTCGCCCTCGCAAATCCGGCGGTTCGATTTGCAGACGGGCAACCGCATCGCCGGCCAGATTCGCCCCCCGAAGGAGAAGGAGCGATTCTTCGCTTTGCTGAAAGTAGAGGCCGTGGATGGCGAAGACCCGGACAAGGCGAAGGACAAGACGCATTTCGACAACCTCACGCCGCTGTTCCCGGACAAGCGATACCTGCTCGAAACCGTGTCGGAAGAGGTGAACACGCGCGTCTTGGACCTGGTCTGCCCGGTGGGCAAGGGGACGCGCGGGCTGATCGTCGCGCCGCCGCGCACGGGCAAGACGGTGCTGCTGCAAAAGCTCGCCAACGCCATTCTCAAGAACAACCCGGAATCGTATCTGTTCATCCTGCTGATTGACGAGCGGCCCGAGGAAGTCACGGACATGGAGCGGAGTTGCAAGGGGGCGGAAGTCATCAGTTCGACGTTCGACGAGCCGCCGGAACGCCACGTGCAGGTCGCCGAGATGGTCAGCGAAAAAGCCAAGCGCATGGTCGAGCACAAGAAGGATGTCGTCATCCTGCTCGACTCGATTACGCGCTTGGCCCGCGCCTACAACACGGTGCAGCCGCACTCGGGCAAGATTCTTTCCGGCGGCGTGGACGCCAACGCGTTGCACAAGCCGAAGCGGTTCTTCGGCGCCGCGCGCAACATCGAAGAAGGCGGCTCGCTCACCATCATGGCTACGGCACTGGTGGACACGGGCAGCCGCATGGATGAAGTCATCTTCGAGGAGTTCAAGGGCACGGGCAACATGGAGGTGCATTTGGATCGCGCGCTGGTGGACCGCCGCATTTTCCCCTCGATCAACATCGAGCGTTCCGGCACGCGCAAAGAGGAATTGCTCTACCACCCGGACGAATACAACCGCGTGGTCCTGCTGCGCCGTGCGCTTACCGGTGTGCCGCCGGTCGAAGCGATGGACCTGTTGCTGGGCAAGCTCAAGAAGACGAAGAGCAACATCGAGTTCCTGCTCGGCATGGGCGTTGGCTAGCCGCGCGCAAGGCGGAAACGCGTCACGGGGCTGCATCGGGCCACGGCGGCGCCGCTTGCGGCCTCCCTGCAACCAGCCTACTTATTCACCGTGCGTTTCTTGCATCAAGGTTTCTGGCCATCGCTGCGTTTATCGGCGACGGCGATGTGTGTTCTTGCGGTGGCAGTCACCGGCTGTCGGCGCGAGGAAATCCAGGTCTATCGCGTCGAGAAAGAGGAACCTCCGAAAACCGCGGCCGCCGGGCCCCATGCCAGCGGTGCTGATGCAGCAGACCCGCACGGTGGCATGGCGGCGATGCCGAAGCTCAATTTCAAGCTTCCGGCCGGCTGGACGGAGCAAACGCCGTCTTCGATGCGCGTCGCGAGCTTTGCCGTCACCGGGGCTGACGGTCAGGCTGCCGATGTGGCGGTCATTCCGTTACCTGGCATGACCGGACGGGATCTTGAGATGGTGAACATGTGGCGCGGGCAGCTTCACCTCGAAAGCATGGACGTGTCGGAAATGGAGCGAGCGGTGAGCAAGGTTCAGGTCGCCGGCACGGAAGGGAAGCTGTTCGACATGGCGGCGAAAGAACCGGCGGCGGGCGAGAAGTTCAGTCTGCGCGTTCTTGGCGCCATGCTCAATCGCGACGGCACGGCCTGGTTTTTCAAGATGACCGGGCCAGATTCGTTTGTGCAAACACAACGCGGGGCGTTCCTCGAGTTTCTCAAATCGGTTGAGTTCCAAAGTGGCGCCATGGCCGGCGTCATGCCTGGTGCGCCGGCAATGACACAAGCGGGAGGCCCGGCTTCGTCAGAAGGCAAGCCCACCTGGTCCGTTCCCGCCGGCTGGAAGGAAGCGGCGGCAGGGCAATTCCTCGTCGCGAAGTTCATTGTCGCCGGTGATGGCGGCGCGCAGGCTGCCGTGAACGTCAGCATGTCCGCCGGTGAAGGCGGCGGTCTTGTGGGGAATGTGAACCGCTGGCGGAAGCAGCTTGGTCTGGACGATCTTTCTGCGGACGAAATCACGAAAGCCGTGACCTCAGTCGAGGTTTCCGGCGGCAAGGCCATGTTCGTGGAGGTGGCCGGCACGGACGCAAAGTCCGGCCAGGCTGCGCGGGTTGTCGGCGCGATGGTCCCGCAAAGCGGCCAGACGTGGTTTTACAAGCTCATGGGCGACCCCAAGGTCGTGGAGGGCCAGAAGGCGGCGTTCACGGCGTTCGTGCAATCCGCCAAATACTGAGATGCTTCTCGACCGGCTCATCGCATTCTTTACGTCGCTCAAGCTCACGGTCGTCTGCCTCACGCTGGCGATGTTTCTGGTTTTCTTCGGCACGCTGGCGCAGGTCGAGCTGGGCCTCTACAAGGCGCAGAACGAATTCTTCCGCAGCTTCCTGGTGTATTGGGGGCCGAAGGGCGCCGATTGGAAAGTGCCGGTGTTCCCGGGCGGCTACCTAGTCGGCGGCGTGCTCTTGATCAACTTGATCTCCGGACACATCAAGCGGTTCGGCTTCAGCACGAAAAAGGTCGGCTTGTGGCTCGCGCATGCGGGATTGATTCTGCTGCTCGTGGGACAACTCCTCACGGACATGCTTTCCGTTGAAAGCGGCATGCACCTGCGCGTGGGCGACACCAAGAACTACTCCGAAGTGGAGCGGCGCGCCGAACTGGCTGTCGCGGACGTGTCCGATGCCAAGCTGGACAAAGTCGTGGCGATCCCGCAAAGCCTTCTCGCGCGGCAGAGCGATGTGACGCATCCGGCGCTGCCGTTCACGCTGCGGGTGAAACGCTTCATGGCGAACTCCGCCATGGCGAACCGCAAACCGGGCACTGCTGATCCGCCCGCCGCCACGCACGGTTTCGGTCCGCAGGTTTCCGTCAAAGAAATGCCGCACGTGACCGAGATGGAGAAGCGCGACATTCCCACCGCCATCGTCGAGATCGTCACGCCGCAAGGTTCCCTGGGCACGTGGTGCGTCTCGGAATTCTTCGACGAACCGCAGCGCGTGATGGTGGGTGGCCAGGCCTGGACGCTGACGCTGCGTCCCCACCGCGACTACAAGCCTTACAGTTTGAAGCTCCTCGATTTCAGGCACGACGTTTATCCCGGCACGCAAATCCCGAAGAATTTCTCCAGCCGCGTCCAGCTTCATAACCCGCAGTCCGGTGAGAAGCGCGAGGTCCTGATTTACATGAACAACCCGTTGCGCTATGCGGGCGAAACCTATTACCAATCCGGCTTCGACCCCGACAACCAGGGCAGCATCCTGCAGGTCGTCCGTAACCCCGGCTGGCTCACGCCTTATCTGGCCTGTGTGATGGTCAGCGCGGGTTTGATCATTCATTTCCTGATGCATCTCGTCCAGTTCCTCGCCAAACGGAAGCCGGTATGAAGAAACTCCTCTACCAAGTCGTTCCCTGGTGTTTCCTCGCGTTGTTCGCCACGGAGATTGTCGCCATCCTCATCCCGAAGCGGGACAAGGATTTCGCCCTCCAGGAATTTGGCCGGCTGCCGGCGCTGTCCAATGGCCGCGTGCAGCCGATTGACTCCGTCGGGCGCAACACGCTGCTGCAAATTCGCAGCACCGCCGCCGTCCCGCTCGAGGAAGTGCCGTCGTGGAAGTTCTGGCATCACGCCAAGAAGCTCAAGGCCACCGAGTGGTTGATGGAAGTGATGATGAAACCGAACGTAGCGGACACACGGCGGATCTTCCTGATTCACCATCCCGATTTGCTCAACGAGTTGGACCTCCGCGGCAAGGGCCAGGAGAAATCCGGCCTGTTTTACTTTTCGTTCAACGAACTGACGAACTGCCTCCCGAAGATTCAAAACGAAGGCCGGCAGGTTTCGCAGGTGGACGACAAGGTCCGCACCGCCTACCAGAAACAGGTCGCCAAGCTCCACAACGCGCTCGGCCTCTATCGCCAGCTCAAGAACACGCTGCAACCGGAAGACACGACGGATTTTGCCGGAACGCTGAATTCCCTCCAACAGTCCGTGGGGCCGGGTTTGGCCGCTGTGCGCACCCAGCAGGCGGGTCAGCATTTTGACAAGGCTGCGCTCGACCGGTTGGCGGGAATTCTTCAGCCGTTCGACTCCCAGACGCGGCTGGCCTACGCCCGCATTGTGCCGCCGCCGGCGGGCGCGCCGCGCGACGCGTGGAGCAACGCTGGCGAAGCAGTGTTCCAAGGCACGTTGCACGGACATGAACTGCCGCTCGCGATGGGCTGGTTTGCACGGATGTCGAGCGCCTACGCCCAGAACAAGCCCGCCGAGTTCAACCAGGCGGCCGCCGAATACCGCAACTGGCTCGCCGCCAACGCTCCAGCGGAACTGAGCAAAGGCCGCGCCGAGTACTTCTTCAACAACCTGCAGGCGTTCCTCCACGCAATGATCATTTACCTCTTCGCGTTCGTACTGGCGGCGGGCGCGATGCTCACCATCAGCGCTTGGCCGGCTGGGTCGGAGACGCTGCGGCGCTCGGCGTTTTATCTCACCGTGCTGGCGCTCACCGTGCACACGGCGGGTTTGATCTTCCGCATGTGGCTTGAGAAACGCCCTCCGGTAACGAACCTCTATTCATCCGCGATCTTCATCGGCTGGGCCGTGGCGATTCTCGGCATCGTGCTGGAACGCATTTACCGCGTCGGCATCGGCGTGGCGGCTTCGTCGCTCATCGGCTTCGTGACACTCATCATCGCGCACAACCTCGCGCTCGGTGGTGACACGATGGAAATGATGCGCGCGGTGCTCGACACGAATTTCTGGCTCGCCACGCACGTCGTGACCATCACCCTCGGCTACGCCGCAACTTTCATGGCGGGATTTCTAGCCATCATCTACGTGCTGGTCGGGCTGACCACGCCGCTTCTCGGATTCAAGCTCGGTCAACAGGCAGTTGCCGCTTCAGCCCCAGCCGGCGACAAACTCGAAACTCGAAACTCGAAACTCGAAACTTCCTCCAGCACGCTCGGTCAGGCCCTCGGCAAAATGGTCTATGGCATCGTCTGCTTCGCCACGCTGTTCAGCTTCGTCGGCACCGTGCTGGGCGGGATTTGGGCGGATCAATCCTGGGGCCGCTTCTGGGGCTGGGACCCGAAAGAGAACGGCGCGCTGCTCATCGTGCTTTGGAACGCCGCCATCCTGCACGCGCGCTGGAGCGGCTGGATTCGCGAGCGCGGCCTCATGACGATGGCCATCTTCGGGAACATCGTGACGAGCTTCTCGTGGTTCGGCGTGAACATGCTCGGCATCGGCCTCCACAGCTACGGCTTCATGGACGCGGCGTTCAAGTGGCTGATGATTTTCATCGTCAGCCAAGTTGCGCTGATCGGGGTCGGCCTTCTGCCGTTGAATCTCTGGTCGAGCTTCCGCCAGACCGTTGCTGCTCCCCAAGCGCGCCCATCAAGCTCGCCCGCGTAGCCTTCTGGCATGCAGCCACGTTCGTGAGAAGACGGATCGTATGTCCCGTTGGCTCCCTCCTTCCGCCGACTCACGTCGGCCGCTACCCCAAGCAATGCACGCCAATCACCGGCTGCTGGGGAACATGTCGATCACCACGAGGTTCGGCGTTTTGCTCGCGGCGTTGATTACGAGGAACGGCGGGACAAGCTCCACGGCATGAGGTTCGCGGACCCGATACAGCGAAGCCGGTTTCTGCGGCACGGTTGATTGCGATGTTGCGGTGGTCGGGTTCGACGGCTCAGATGTCCCGCCCACGGCGGTTCGCGGCTTGGCTGGAGCTCCAGCATTAACGGCAGACCCTGCTTCCACCACAGGTTCGGAATCTTGGACAACGGCCCACTCGGTCGCTGCCGGAGCGACACCGGTGGGCGGAATTGGGATGGATGCCGCTGCTTTCTCGTCTGCCTCGCGAAGTCTGGCCAGCGCCTTTTCCACCTCGGGATCCATTTTCGGGTGGCTGGCAATCGTGAGCAGCTTCGCGCCGGAAGCGAGGTCGGCATCGTGCTGCAACATGGCGGTGATGACCGGCGTGGAAACTCCCGCGCCGGCGAGGTGGATGATTTGATCCGCGCCGAGGTTGAACGTGCCTGAGTTTTCGATGAACGAGAATACGACGCTGTCATCAAGGCCGGCCTGCGTCAGCTTCACGATCTCGCCGGCCCAAGGCGAAAGCCGCGGGGCCGGCTTCGGTGCATCCGTCTTGGAGAGGGAATCAGCCGGTGCGGGAGGTTTCACAGGTGGTGTTGCTCGTGGCGGGAGTTGAACTCCGTTCTGGGCCAGGCTGCCCGTGAGGGAAGCCATGAGCAGGGCCAGCCCCAGAACTCGGGTCGAGGATTGCCGTGTTTTCATGGGATCGCTTGCGTTATCTATCCGGCTGTTCGTCGCTGCTGTCAACCGGAACCGACGCGAACGCACGACACCATATTCAATGGCTCGGCGGGTCCAGGCGACTACAACAATTGCTTGGGTCCGCAGTCTCGTTGTGCTTAGCTTGGCGTGCTCTTAACCCGCAGTGATGGCATGAAAGTCACCCTGAATTGGCTCAAGCAATACGTGGATTTCGACTGGTCGCCCGAGGAACTGGCCGCGCGGCTCACCATGCTCGGGCTGGAAGTCGAGGGCGCGCAGAAGCTTTCCGGCGAGTTTGAGGGCATCGTCGTGGCGCAAATCCTCACGCGCGACAAAGTGCCCGGGGCGGACAAGCTCTCCGTTTGCAGGGTCAACGATGGCAGAGGTGAGCGTACCATCATTTGCGGCGCGCAAAACCACCAACCCGGCGACAAGGTCCCGCTCATCTTGCCGAATTTCGCGCTGCCGTTGAAGCCGGGCGAGAAGGAACCGTTCGTCATCAAGGAGCGGAAAGTTTTCGGCATCACCAGCCAGGGCATGATGTGTTCGCCCAAGGAACTGGGTTTGGCCGAGGACGCCGAGGGGCTACTCATTCTGCCGCCGGATGCCAAGGTTGGTCAGCCGTTTGCCGAACACCTTGGCCGCACCGGAGGCGACGTGGTGTATGATCTTGAAGTCACGCCGAACCGGCCGGACCTCAATAGCGTCCTCGGCATCGCCCGCGAAATCGCGGCGGTCACGGGCAATCCGCTGCGGATTCCGGAAAGCCGAAGTCCGAGATCCGAAGTCCGATGTGAAGATTTGGTTTCGGTTCGGATCGAAGACCCCGAACTGTGTCCGCGCTACACCGCGCGGGTCATTCGCGGCGTGAGGGTCGGCCCCAGTCCGGATTGGTTGCGGAGCGCGCTGGAGAAGGTTGGCATCCGCAGCATCAGCAACGTAGTGGACGTGACGAATTTCGTGATGATGGAGTGCGGCCAACCTTTGCACGCGTTCGATTATCACCTCATCGGGAAAGGCAAAGATGGCAAGCCGACCGTTGTCGTCCGCCGCGCGCAGGATGGCGAACTCTTCATCACACTGGACGGCCAGAAGCGCACGCTCACAAGCCAGATGCTGCTGATCGCCGACGAGCAGAAGGGCATTGCGCTGGCCGGCATCATGGGCGGCGCGAACACTGAGATCAACGACCAGACAGTGGACGTGCTGATCGAGAGCGCCTACTTTAATCCGACCAACATCCGGCGCACGAGCAGGGCGCTGGGCTTGCGCAGCGAATCGAGCTACCGGTTCGAGCGCGGCGCGGACGTGGGGATCAGCGATTGGGCGAGCCGCCGCTGCGCGCAGTTGATTCTGGCAACGGCCGGCGGTCAGTTGGCGGAAGGCATCGTGGATGCGCATCCCAAAGCCACCGAGCCAAAGCAGATTCCACTGCGCTTCGAGAAAACCGACGCATTGCTGGGGGTCCAAATCCCGGCCCAGGAGCAGGCCAGATTCCTTCAGCGTCTTGGTTTGGAAATAGTCGCGCGCACCTTTGACGCCCCGACTCTCACTGATCCGCTGGCGGACGGGAATGCCGTCTTCCGCATCCCGACGTGGCGCGTGGACTTGAAACGCGAGACGGACTTGATCGAGGAGATTGAGCGGCTTCACGACCTGGAGAAGGTGCCACCCACCGCTCCGCGCGGTGCAATCGGGTCGAATCCTTTCGACGCGGTGCACGATCAGATCGCCGACGTGCGGCGGATTCTCGCCGGCATGGGTTTGAACGAAGCCCAGGGCCAGACATTGATTTCCGATGTAGCTGCGAAAGTCGTTGTGCCGGCTGAAAGCTTGGTGCTGCTCGCCAACCCGCTGAGCAGCGACATGAACGCGCTGCGCCCGAGCCTGCTGCCTGGCCTGATTGACTCGCTCCGTCACAACGTCAGCCACAATAGTCACGACGTGGCGTTGTTCGAGATCGGACGCGTGTTCCAGCGTCCCTCCGGCGCTTCGCCGGCGGGGACGAACAAGAAACAGTCGCGCCCACAGGATGCCGGGGGCGAGTTGAAAGAAGAGCGCCGCGTAGCGATCGCCCTGACAGGTCAGCGTCAACCGACGTTCTGGAGTGGCGAGGACCGAGGGGCGAAATTCGACATCAGCGATTTGAAGGGTTTCGTCGAGGACTTGTTGGAACAGTTCGGCGTGCGCGGTGTCAGTTACGCAAAGCGAGCGGAGAGCACGGCGCTGTTCCTCGAATCCGCCACGATTCACCTCGGCAAGCACCAACTTGGCGAGCTGGGTTTGCTGCTCCCCACACTGGCGAAGCGGCACGACTTGCGCGACGCCGTGTTGTTGGCCGAACTGAATCTGGATTTGCTGGTGGCGCGCCGCGCCTCCGGCAAATCTTTCAAGCCCTTGCCTGCGTTTCCCGCCGTCCGGCGCGATGTGGCGATGCTGGTGCCGGAAGCCACGACGCATGAAGCCGTGCTGCAAGTCGCGAAACAGGCCAAGCCAGCGAACCTCGAATCCGTTGAGTTGTTCGACGTGTTCCGCGGGAAGAACGTGCCTTCCGGGCAGAAGAGCATGGCTTACGCGTTCACGTATCGCTCGGCGGAAAAGACGCTGACGGATGCCGAGGTCAATGCCGCGCAGGAAAAGCTCGTGGCCGAATTCAAACTGAAGCTTCAGGCCGTCATCCGCGAGGCGTGAAGTCGTGGAATAAGCATTTGACAGTCTGGCGCGACGCTTTTAGCCTGCTTCACGAACAGATTTTATGGCAGAGAATATTCCGAATCTCCCGGGTGGCGCAGTGCCGCCGAAAAAAGAAACCGGCAAGGTCCAGCCGAAGAAGGAAACCGTCCGCATCAATTTGCCGCCCAAGCCGACGGCCGCGCCGACAATCAAGTTGCCAACACTGCCGCCCGGTGGTCCTGCCGGGACCGGCGCCGCCGCGCCGCCGCCCGCGCCCGCCGCTCCTGCATCGCCCACTGCGCCCGCGTCGCGGCCCACGGTCGCCGCGCCGGTCGCCCAGCGTCCCGCGCAACCGGCCGCCCCGGCGCGCCCCGTTGCGCACGTGGCAATGGCGCCGACCGTGAGCGGCTTGGACAAAGGCCTGGCCGTCGTGGCGATGGTGGCCGGACTGGCCGCGGCAGGTGTGGTTGCGTATCTCGCGTTCCTGCTGCCGATCGAGTGAGCTTGCCTGCCGCCGCAGGCGACTCGCAGACAGAAGGGTTTGACAGCTCTTTGCCCGATTGCTTTATGGCTTCACCCAACATTGTAACTCTAACAGAACAAAACTTTGCCTCGGAGGTCTTGAACTCGCCCGCGCCCATCCTGGTGGATTTCTGGGCGGAATGGTGCGGGCCCTGCAAGATGATCGCGCCGGCGCTCAACGAGCTCGCCGACGAATTCGCCGGACGCGTCCGCATCGGCAAGGTCAACATTGACGAGCACCAATCGCTGGCCGCGCAGTACGGCGTGCGCGCGATCCCCACGCTGCTCATCTTCAAGCAAGGCCAGGTGGCCGAGCAGATGGTTGGCGCCAAGGGCAAGCGCGAGTTGAAGGCCAGCCTCGAGCGCGTGGCGGCCTGAGCCGCGCCGCGGGCCGCATGCCCCTCCTGTTCCTGCCCGGCCACTTTTCGCGCCGGGCGGAACTGTACCATCAACTCAACTCGCTGACCGGCGCCGGCGTGGGGCTGATTCAGGCGCTTGAACAACTTCAGAAGTATCCCCCCTCGGCTTCCTTTGGCGCGCCGTTGCGGCGGGTCATCACGGAGTTGAATGCCGGCTCGACTTTCACCGAGGCCGTGCTGCGCGCCGGAAACTGGACGACCGCATTCGACACTGCACTGCTCGAAGCGGGCGAGCGCAGCGGCCGGCTGGAACAAGTCTTCAAGCTCCTGACGGATTACTACACCGAGCGCGCCCAAGTCACGCGACGGTTGCTCAGCGACTTGGCGTATCCCGTCTTCGTGCTGCACTTCGCGGTGTTCATCCTGCCGTTTGCGGAGTTTTTCACGACAGGGAACGCGCGCGTCTATCTGGCCAAATCTCTCGGCGTGCTGCTGCCGCTGTATGCGGTGGTGGCGTTGGGGATTGTCGCGGCGCAGGGACGGCATGGCGAAGCGTGGCGGGCTTTCATGGAGCGCCTGCTGGAACTGGTTCCCGGTTTCGGGGCGGGCCGGCGGGCGCTGGCCCTGGGCCGGCTGGCGGCGGCCCTGGAGGCGTTGCTGAACGCGGGCGTGGGTGTGCTCGAGGCGTGGGAGCTGGCGGCGCGGGCGAGCGGATCGCCGGCGCTGGCGCGCACGGTGGCGTCTTGGCGCCCTCGTCTGGCGGCGGGCACCACCCCCGCAGAGCTGGTCCGCCACAGCGCGCGCTTCCCTGACTTGTTCGCAAACCAATACGCCACGGGCGAGATCAGCGGGAAGCTGGACGACACGCTTCGCCGCCTGCACCGCTACTACGACGAGGAGGGCACGCACAAGTTGCAGATGCTCGCGCAGTGGACGCCCAAGGTGTTTTACCTGATCGTCGCGGGGCTGATCGCATGGCGGGTGGTGAGTTTCTACGTGGGTTACTTCCAGCAAGCCTCCACGGCTGGCGGCTTTTGAGGCGTAGGCCTTGGGACTGCCACCCCGGGAAACCACTGTGGGAAATTGCTTCCAGCCTGTCGCCGCCTGAACTCCTGAACCCGAAAACCGAAGTTGTGCCGGGCCGGAGGCCGGCGCTCCGACCAACTCCGGCTTTCGGGCTGAACGCTCACGGGCATTTCGCCTCCGCAGCAGTTGGACAGGCAGGATAGCCGTCCCGCCAAGCTGACCGCGCCACAGGGCACGCGCTTGAGACACCGCGCGGTTTTTCATGGCGCGGCCTCCAGAGAGGACTACATTTGCCGCATGTTGAGCCAACGGCAGCGGGCAGTGGTTTGGGCGGCGGCGGCGCTCGGGGCGGTGTGGTTGCTGGCGTGGGGCGGCTACACGTTGGCGTCGAGTCGCAAAGTCACGGCGGAGAAGGTGCGCGCGTATCTGGCCGCGCAGGATTTGCGGAACCTCCGGGGCGCGGACCGGGCAAAGGCAATTCAACGGCTCGCGGACCAACTCAACGCGCTCTCGCTGGAGGAACGTCGCCGCGCGCGCATGGAAGGGCTGTGGAACGATTGGTTTCAGAACATGACCGAGGAGGAACGCAGCCAGTTCATCGAAGCGACGCTGCCGACGGGTTTCAAACAGATGATCGCTGCCTTCGAGGAATTGCCGCAGGAGAAACGGCAACGCGCGATTGACGACTCGCTCCGGCGCTTGCGCGAGGCGAGCCGGAATCTGGCCGCCTCCGGCGTCAACATGGCCCGCGGCACGAACGCACTCGCGCTGAGCCAAAGCCAGCAGCAGCAGGTGGTGACCATTGGCCTAAAGACTTTCTACAGCCAGAGCACAGCGCAGACAAAGGCCGAGCTGGCACCACTGCTCGAAGAGTTGCAACGGCAGATGCGCAGCGGGCACTTCCAACACGCGCCGCCGAGGCGATGAGCGCGAGGTCCGAAGTCCGAAGTCCGAAACCCCGTGTTCCGCCGGCGGAGGCGATGGGAAAAGAGGCCGGTTGTTCCGCGTTCCGAGTTCCGCGTTGCGAGTTGGGGCGTTCCTTCACGCTCATCGAACTGCTGGTGGTTATCGCCATCATTTCGATTCTCGCGGCGATGCTCTTGCCGGCGTTGTCGCGGGCGAAGGCGCAAGGGCAGGCTGCAGGTTGCAAAAGCAACCTTCGGCAACTGGGAATCGCCTTGAGGATGTACACCGACGAATTCTCGAGGTATCCGTTCCATTGGGGGTTCGGGTCCAGAACAAATTCCGACTGGCCTGAAGAATTGTTCCCATACACATCAGCGAGGTGGTCGAACGGGCTTTATCTTTGTCCAGCGTATAAAGGTTTGACCATGAATTTTGGTGTTGCTGTCGGACGGGGAAGTTACGGATACAATCGGGCGGAGGCGAATGTTCCTCGCGCCCTCCCGCTTGGCCAGACTTTCGACGTCAGGGCTCCTACCCGGGCCACTCCGGAAAGCGCGGTCCGGAACCCCGCTGACTTGTATGCGATTGGCGATGCGCGCCTGCTCACAGTCACCGTCGAACCGCCGGAGCTTCCGCCTTCCGGCCGGTCTTGGCTCGACAACGAACGCATTAACGATGCGGTAGTGGTTGAAAGGACTCTCGAACCGCATCCAGCAGGTCGGAACATCGTGTTCTGTGAGGGGCACGTTGAGGCGGTGAAGCGGGCGCGACTTTTCGAGCGGTCAGACTATTGGGCCAGGCGTTGGTACACCGACAATCAGCCGCACCCGGAAGAATGGCTAAACTTTGTTTCGCCGTGAAGCGATTGGCCTTCACCTTGATCGAGCTCCTGGTGGTCATCGCCGTCATTGGCATTTTGGCGGCGATGTTGATGCCGGTGCTGGGCCGTGCGAAAGAGGCGGGACGGGCCACAGCTTGCTTGAGCAACCTCCGGCAGATTGGCGTCGCGCTGCAACTCTACGTGCAGGAGAACAACAATCGCCTGCCGGTGATGCGCGACCGTCCGCTCGGCACGAACACGCCGACGACGAATGCTTTGCCGAGCGTGGACTTGGTGCTCTCGAACGAGCTGGGCAACGTGAAGGTCCTGCGCTGTCCTTCGGACCGCGAGCAAATCTATGAGCAGACGGGCTCGAGCTATTCCTGGAACAGCCTGCTCAACGGCCAAAACGCCGACCGCATGGAGGTGTTCAACATCGAATTTGGGCCAACGCAAATCCCGGTGATGTTCGACAAGGAGGCCTTCCACAAAGCGCGCGGGCCGAAGAGAGGGGTGAACTATCTTTACGCCGACGGCCACATCAAGAACCTGTTGGTGATCGAGGGGACGCTGAAACCATGATCCAACTGCGCAACCTGCGGAAACAATTCGGAGGGCGGGTCGCGGTGGACGACCTGACGCTGGCCGTGCCGCGCGGCGAGATCTTCGGCTTGCTCGGCCACAACGGCGCTGGCAAGAGCACGGCCATCGGCATGATGCTGGGACAGGTTTGGCCGACGGGCGGCGAGGTCAGGGTCGGCGGTTTCGATGTGTTTGCGCAGCGACAGCGGGCACTGGCAAAAGTGGGGGCGATTTTCGAGTCGCCGGCGTTCTACGATTACCTCAGCGGCTGGCGCAATCTGCACATTCTGAGTTCCTATTCCACACCGGCCTCGGGCCGGCGCATTCGTGAAGTGCTGGATTGGGTCGGCCTGACCGGGCGCGAGCACTCGAAGGTGCGGACGTACTCGCACGGAATGAGGACGAGGCTGGCGCTGGCTCAGGCGATGTTGCCGAATCCTGAGTTGCTGATTCTCGACGAGCCAGGCGACGGGTTGGACCCGGAGGGCACGGCAGAATTGCGCACGACCATCCTGCGGCTGCATCGGGAGCTGGGCCTCACGATTTTGCTGTCCTCGCATTTGCTGCCGGAAGTGGAGCAGCTTTGCACGCGCATCGCCGTGTTGCGGGAAGGGCGGAAAGTTTTCGAGGGTACCCTCGAAGAGACGAAGCGCCGCAACCAGTGGGTGCGCCTGCGGGTCGGGGATTTCGGGCGCGCGACGGCGGACTTGCGGCAGGCGGGCTTGATTACGGACCAGCGGGACGGTGCGCGTGTGGCCCTGGCAGTGTCGGTTGAGACAGACGCAGTTGTGCGATGGTTAGTGGGGCAGGGGATGCCAGTGTTTGAAATCGCCCGTGAAGCGGAGACGCTGGAAAACTTTTACCTGTCGTTGATGAACGAAGTGCGAAAACCATGAAGCGCTACATGATTTCACTTCTTCGGACTTCGGATTTCGGACTTCGGATTTGACCTCATGTTCCTCCTTCACCTCCAAAACGAGCTTTGGAAGCTGTTCGGCAAGAAGCGGACTTACATCGGCTTTGCCATGTTCCTGCTCGCGCAGAACGCCATGCTGCTCGCGTTTCGGTTCACGCGCTGGCAGGCGGACATGGAGAAGTTGCTCGAAGGCAACGGCTATCTCGCGCAGGAGTTCATTTCCGCGCTGACGGTCGCGGTCATCATGTTGATCCCACAGGTCATGCTGCTCATGCCGCTTTACTCCACGCTCGTCGGCGGGGACATGGTCGCGAAGGAGGCGGAGGACGGAACGCTGCGAATGATTCTGTCGCGGCCGGTGTTGCGCGTTCGCTTGCTGCTGGTGAAATGGCTGGCCGGCGCGATTTTCGCCGTGGTTCTGGTCTTGGTGCTGGGAGCGACGGCGCTGGCGTGTGCGCGAATGTGGTTTCCGTGGAAGGGCATGTTTATGTTCGCGCCCGGTCAGGCCTTCGCCGTCCTTGGGGCGACTGACGGTTTCCAGCGCTACATCCTGGCCCATCTCTTCATGGCAATGAACGCGACGACCATGCTCAGCCTCGCGTTCATGTTCTCCTGCTTCAACATGAAGCCCGCCGCGGCGACCATTCTCGCGCTGTCGTATCTCTTCGTGAACCTCGTGTTGGAGGCGATTCCGTTCTTCGACCGCTTCGAAGTGTGGCTGCTGCCGCATCATTTCCGGTGCTGGTTGCACGTGTTCACAACACCGGTGCCGTGGCCGCAAATCTTCGAGTCGCAAGCCGTGCTGGTCGCGGCCAACTTCACCGCCTTCATCGTCGGCGCGACGGCGTTTCAGGTGCGGGATTTCAAGTCGTAGCGGCTCGCTTCGGAGGCACATCCGTCGGGTCGCCAAGGCTGAATTGCTGGGATTTCGCCTCCCACAATTCCTTTGGTCGGGCTGTTTGAATGCCCCCAAGTAATGGTGCATTCGCTCCGTTTTTCTGCCAGTTTCAAGTTGTGTCGGAAGGCCGTTTTTTCTATTATTTCCCGACTAGAATTGCGCCACATCCGAGGGCGTTGTCGCGAGCAAATATGCCGAAAGAAACTGACAAGGTCGAGGTCGAGAACTTGGCCCCGAAACCAGACGCGATCGAGAAATATGACGCGTCGAAGATAGACAAATTGGAGGGCTTGGAGGCCGTCCGGAAGCGGCCCGGCATGTACATCGGCGACCCGGATGAGCGCGGCCTGCATCACTGCGTTTTCGAGGTCCTGGACAACTCGATTGACGAGCACCTGGCTGGCTTTTGCGAGAAGATCGAGGTGACGGTTCACATGGATGGCTCGGTCTCGATCCGAGACGACGGGCGCGGCATTCCCGTGGACGAGCATCCGAAGTGGAAGATGCCGGCAGTGGAGCTGGTGCTCACCAATCTGCACGCCGGTGGCAAGTTCGGGCAGGGGGCGTACAAGTATTCCGGCGGCTTGCACGGCGTCGGCGCGAAATGCGTCAATGCGCTGTCCGAGTGGTTCAAGGTCGAAGTGTCGCGGGACGGTAAGGTGTATCACATGGCCTTTGCACGCGGTAAAACGACCGACAAACTGGAAGTCATTGGCAAGTCCAAGCATACCGGCACGCTCATCACCTTCAAGCCCGATGCCGAGATCTTTACGATCACGACGGAGTTCAAATTCGACCTGCTGGCTAACCGGTTGCGCGAGCTGGCGTTCCTGAATCCCGGGATCGAAATCGTGCTCACCGACGAGCGCGAGGAGAACAAAGCGGAGACGTTTTGCTTCAAGAATGGCATCGAAGAGTTTGTGCGGCAGCTTGGACGCAACAAACAGGTCTTGCATCCCAAGCCGGTCGTGCTGGCGGGCAAGCGGCAAACGGAGATGGACAATCGCGCCGAGGACGTGTTCGTGGACTGCGTCATGCAGTACAATGACAGCTACTCGGACCAGATTCTGTGTTTTGCCAACTCGATCTCGAACACCGACGGCGGCACGCATCTCACCGGCTTCCGCTCTGCGTTGACCCGCGCCATCAACCAGTACGCGAAGCAGAACAATCTGTTCAAGGAGAAGGACCCGACGATTTCCGGCGACGACGTGCGCGAGGGGCTGGTTTGCGTCCTGAGTGTGAAACTGCCAAACCCGCGCTTCGAGTCTCAGACAAAGGTCAAGCTCGTCAATACGGAGATCGAAGGCATCGTCTCGTCGGTGGTTTATGACGGATTGATGTCGTCCTTCGATTCGAACCCGTCGGTGGGCAAGAAGATCATCGAGAAGGGGCTGCTGGCGGCGCGGGCGCGCGAGGCGGCGCGCAAGGCTCGGGAAACCGTGCGCAAAGGCGCGCTGACGGGTGGCGGGCTGCCAGGTAAACTCGCCGACTGCTCGGATCGCGACCCAGCGAACACGGAGTTGTTCATTGTGGAGGGCGATTCCGCCGGTGGCTCGGCCAAGCAGGGCCGCGACCGCAAGTTCCAGGCGATCCTGCCGATCCGCGGCAAGCTCATCAACGTCGAAAAGGCGCGGCTGAACAAGGTTTTGGATAATGCGGAAATCCGCACGATGATCACGGCTATCGGCACGGGTATCGGTGACGGCGAAGGCGAAGGCGCGTTCAACCTCGAAAAACTGCGTTACCACAAGGTCGTCATCATGACCGACGCCGACGTGGACGGCTCGCACATCCGCACGTTGCTGCTGACGTTCTTCTACCGACAGATGACCCAGCTCATCAAACAGGGATTTGTTTACATCGCCCAACCGCCGCTCTACCAAATCGCCCGCAAGAAGCGGGTGGAATATGTCGAGGACGATGCGCAGTTGAACAAGATCCTGATCCAGCTCGGCACCGAGGATGTTCGGTTGCGAAACCTGGCGGACGACAAGGAGCTGTCGCAGAAGCACCTTGAGGAAATCCTGGAGCTGCTCGATTCGCTCGACAAGTATGCCAGGGCAGTGCTGCGGCACGGCGGTGATTTCGCTGATTACGTCGAGCATCGGCATAAGAAGACGCACGAGCTTCCCCGGCATTTGGTCAAGGTGCGTCAGGGCAACGATGAGGCGGTTCACTACTTCCACACCGAAAAAGACCTTCGTGAATTCAGCGATGAAAACACCGATTTGAAACTGTTCGGCGAGGAGGAAGGAGACACGTCGCTCATCGAGAAAGGCAAGAACGGCCACACGCGCCGGGCGCGGCACGTCGAATTGCACGAGAGCAAAGCCATCGCCGAACTGCTGCAAAAGCTGGCCCGGAAGGGTCTGAGCGTCGAGCACTACGCGGCGCAAGACAAGCCGCTCTTCGAACTCATCGAAGGCGAGGGCGAAAGAGCCGTGACAAGACCCCTGTTTTCCATTCCGGAAATCCTGGCCGGTGTCAAAGAAGTGGGGCGGCGCGGTCTGCAAATCAAGCGCTTCAAGGGTTTGGGCGAGATGAATCCAAAGGAACTGTTCGAGACGACAATGGACCCGGTCAAGCGCAAGCTGCTGCGAATCGAGTTGACCGACGCCATCGAAGCAGAGGAGATGTTCACCAAGCTCATGGGCGAGGAGGTCGAGCCTCGCCGGCAGTTCATTGAGGACAACGCGCTGAACGTGCGCAACCTGGATATCTGACGCTGCGCCATCCGTTTTCCCGATTCTTCCTATGCCTGATTCCATCGAGCCGAACGCCGGTTCACCACAATTGCCCGTCGGAAGCACGCCACTTTTCGCCGCCGGTGAGAAGATCGCCAAGGTCAATGTTGCGGACGAGATCAAGAACTGTTTCCTCGACTATTCGATGTCGGTGATCATCTCGCGCGCGCTGCCGGACGCGCGGGATGGGTTGAAGCCCTCGCAACGGCGCATCCTTTACGCGATGCACGATCTCGGTGTGATGCCGAATCGGAAGCACATCAAATGCGCGAAGATCGTCGGTGAAACGATGGGCAACTACCATCCGCACGGCGACCAGGCGATCTACCCGACACTCGTTCACATGGCTCAACCATGGGCTATGCGCGAGCGGTTGGTGGACGGGCAGGGGAACTTCGGTTCCGTGGAAGGCGATCCGCCAGCGTCCATGCGGTATACCGAGGCGCGGCTGGCGCATTTGGGCGCGGTCCTCATGGAGGACATGGAGAAGGAGACGGTGGATTTCGTGCCCACCTACGACGAGACACGCACCGAGCCGACTGTCTTTCCTGCGGCGTTCCCGAACTTGCTGGTCAACGGCGGCACGGGCATCGCCGTCGGCATGGCGACCAACATCCCGCCGCACAACCTCGGCGAGGTGATTGACGGAGTCTGCGCGCAGATTGATGAGCCCGAGATCACGATTCCGCAATTGATGAAACACATTAAAGGGCCGGATTTCCCGACCGGCTGCATGGTGTGCGGATTGGACGGCATCAAGGAGTATTTCGCCGGCGGTCGCGGCAGCGTGAAAGTGCGCGGCAAGGTCGGCGTGGAAGAACACAAGGGCGGCAAAGACCACATTATCGTCACTGAAATCCCTTACGGTGTGAACCGTGCGCTGCTGGTCGAACGCATCGCTGAATTGGTGAACGAGAAGACCGCCGGCCTGACCGACATCACCGGTGTGCGCGACGAGTCGGACGAAAACACACGGGTCGTCATTGAGCTGAAGCGGGACGCGGTCCCGAAGGTCGTCATCAACAACCTCTACCAGCTCACGCAACTCGAGACGAGTTTCGCCGTCAACATGCTGGCCATTGACCATGGTCGGCCTAAGACGCTCAACCTCAGGGATGTCATTGCCTGCTACATCGAACACCGCCGCGAGGTCGTCATCCGCCGGACGAAGTTCGAGCTGAAGAAGGCCGAGGAGCGCGCGGAGGCGTTGGAGGGCTACCTGGTTGCGCTGGCGAACCTCGACGAGTTCATCCGAATCATTCGCAGTTCCAAGACGCGCGAGGAAGCGCGCATCAAGTTGCTGGCCTTCGAGTGGAATCGGGCACAGGTGGAGCGCTGGGGCATCCTGGTGCGGCGCGAGGAGCGGCTCGTCAATGGCCGTTATGCGCTCAGCGAGGCGCAGGTGGACGCGATCCTGGAGTTGCGCCTCTACCAGTTGACCGCGCTCGAGATTCACAAGGTCGAGGCGGAATACAAGGAACTCCTCAAACGCATTCAGGACCTGCTGGACATTTTGGCGAAGGAGCAGCGTGTGATGGCCATCATCAAGGCTGAGCTGAAAGCCATCAAGGAGAAGTACGCCACGCCGCGCCGCACCGACCTCGTGCCGGACGAAGGCGAAATCGCCATAGAGGACCTCATCGTCAACGAGGGCGTCATTATCACGCTCACGCACAACGGGCTCATCAAACGCACGAACGTCAGCTCCTACCGCGCGCAGCGCCGCGGCGGCAAAGGGGTCATTGGGATGGCCACGCGCGAAGTGTCATCCGTCGATGGAGAGAAGCCGGATTTCATCGAGCACCTGTTTACGGCCAGCACGCACGACTACCTGATGTTTTTTACAACCACGGGCCGGGCTTACGTCGAGCGTGTCCACGAAGTGCCGGACATGGGCCGCGCCGCCAAGGGCCGCAGCATTGCCAACCTGCTTGAGTTGAAACCGGACGAGAAGATCGCCGCGCTGATCCGCATCCAGTCCAAGACCGACGCGAACAAGGCGGACGTGACCTGGCAGCAAGCGGGCGAACTCTTCTTCGCCACGCAGCAGGGCACCGTCAAGAAAACTTCGCTGAACGAGTTTGCGAACGTCCGCAAAGGCGGGATCATCGCCATCACGATTGAGCCAGGCGACAGGCTAATTGACGTGAAGCTCACGCGCGGAAGCATCGTGGAAAACGCCGATGTAAAGGACCCGGGCGACGACGTCGTCCTCATCACCAAGGACGGCATGAGCATCCGTTTCAGCGAATCGGATGTTCGCTCAATGGGGCGAGCCGCTGGCGGTGTGAAAGGGATCAACTTGGAAAAGGGTGATGAAGTTGTCGCGCTGGCGATCGTCGTTCCGGACGCGACCCTCCTCGTCGCTGGGGAGAATGGCATCGGGAAACGAACGGCATTCGATGAGTATTTGGTGCAGGCCGAAACCGGGATGCGGAAACAATCTCGCGGAGGAAAGGGGAGGATTACCATGAAGGTCACCGAACGAACGGGGGGCGTCGTGGGTGCATTGACGGTTCGTGACTCGGACGAGATCATGCTCATCACCGCCGGCGGGCAGATGGTGCGGACATTCGTGCGCGACATTCGCGAAGCTGGGCGGAACACCCAAGGCGTGAAGCTGATCGAACTGGAGGCGAACGACCGCCTGCAAGCCATCGCGCCCGTGATCAGCGAGCAACAGGAGGAGGCGGCTGGCGAAAACGGGGCGACGCCTCCGGCGGACGCGGTGCAGGGTTAGAGGCGCATCTCCGAGGGTGGCGTCTGGCGGAGGATGTTCTCCATGATGCTGGTGTGCTCTTCGGCCCGCTCGCTGAACACGTCGAGCGAGTCGGGCAATGCTCCCGGCAGCACAGCGGGCGCCTCGGTCAGGTACTCCATTCCGTGCCGTTGGGCCAGGCTGCGCAGATAGAGATCGTTCCGGATAACCGCGGGAGTGCGTTTCAGTTCGTCATCGAACAGTGCAATGAAAGCCCGCTGACGTACGCCGCGTTCCGCCATCCCCACTTCCAGGCAGTTCGTGAGCGTCGCGGGGAGTTCGCCGGCACCGTGCATCGCCAGAATAAGAACATCTGCATCCGCCATGTGGCTGCCCGCCTGGTGTGCGAGGATGGCGTCTTCGAGAAAACCGACGCGCCACCAGTCAAAATCAAACTCGATGTCACTCCAAAACTGGCGCATGAGGTGATCGCACATCTGCATGGCGCGTTCCCGGACTTCCGTGTCCTCGTACAAAACGGTGACGGACCAGGTTTCCCTGGCTTCGACGGGCAGGGCATTGGCATTCATCGCTCGGGTCCGCATCGGAGATATGAAACAACGGACGCGTCGTCTCAGGCACCGACGCCAAGCTGACCGTCGTCCTCATCCTGCGGGAATGCAAGTGAAAGTTTTGCACGCCGCAAAATCTGAAGCCGCTACGCCAGCTTCAGCAGTCGCTGCTTGAGCGCCATGATCCGGCGATAGGATTCGTCAATCCGCGCCTCGGTGAGGTTGCCGGTTTCCACCAGCCGCTCGA
>Ga0315277_10003185_pt1 | contig 22368 bp, 15 predicted proteins | sample YL17G05_15_MG_FD_203695 | JGI IMG/M metagenome (GOLD analysis project Ga0315277, IMG submission 203695) | Sediment microbial communities from Yellowstone Lake, YNP, Wyoming, USA - YL17G05_15 | ecosystem: Environmental > Aquatic > Freshwater > Lake > Sediment | place: USA: Wyoming | collected...
AAGCGCCAAAGGTCGGTTAATGAGGTAGGTCGATTCCCTGATGCTCGGGACCGTTGGCAACGTCTCGTGCTTCGCTGATAAAGCGAAGGAGCATGTTGATCTTATTCTTGACCCGTACTTTGCGATAGATGTTCCTGACGTGGGTCTTTACCGTGCCGGGACGGATGTTCAGATGCCTGGCAATGTTGCCTGTCCTGACGCCCTGGCAAACAAGCTCGGCGATTTGCTGCTCGCGCGGGGTCAGCTCATAGCGCTGGCGCAGGTAAAACCATTGCCTGTCGTCAAGAAGCACTAACCGTCCATCCGACCCGGACTTCTCGGTTCCTGCCAGGCGATTCTCTTTGGCGCCGGGTGACTGGGACATCATCAACTTCCTTTCTGCAACTGCTCGAGAAGAAGCTTAACGTTTGCCAGCTCCTCGGACGGCAGTAAGCCGGTTCGATTCTGCAGGTCCAGCACTTGCTCCAGCAGTTTCTTTGCCTGGGCTTTCCTTGTCCTCGCTTCCGGTGCTGTCGCTTCCATCTCAACACAGGTCCTGCAAAGCTCCGTCACTTGCTTGAGTTGCTGCAATGCCTCCGTTTTGCGTCCCAAATCCACATAGGCCCTGGCCAGATTGACGCGCGACGTTCCCACGGATGGAGCATTGGCGAGGTACAATTCGATACACGTGGTGAAGTCACGGACGGCCTGCTCCAAGTGACCCAGGCGGTAATGAACGGTGCCTCGAGTGTCAATGAGGTCGATGTAATCCGGAGCAAACGTCAGGCCTCTCTCCGCCAGCTTCAGGGCTTCCTCACATTGACTCGGCTCCTCGCAGAGGGTCCAGGCGAGGTTGTTCATGGCAATGACGTTGTTGGGATCGATCTCGAGAGTTTTGCGATTGAGGGCGATCGCCTCCTTGTTGCGTCCCGCGTGTTGCATCAACATGCCGAGGAGCATGAGATTGGGAATCGACTTCGGATTGCGCTCCAGAGTCACCCGCAGGAGATCCTCCGCCATTTGCACGGCCTCTTTTTCATCGGTGCCCGCCAGGGCACTGGCAATGGCGGTGGTCGTGACATCGTCGGGATGCACCGCGCGCCACTGACCGATGAGTTGGTTCAGCTCGGCCCACCGCTTTTCCCTCCCCAACAACTGGGCTTGGACCATCATGGGAGCCGGATCCTGCGGCTCCGCCTGCATCAGCGTATTGAAAAGCAGCCTGGCATCGTCTCTCTGGGCATTCCGGTACAGTGCTTCCGCCAGCGTCATTTCACATCTTCGACGGGCGGGTCCTTGAAAACCTGCCAGGCGCTGCCGCAGCAGCTCGACCGCTTGCACCGGTCGCTCGTCTTTCATGTAAGCTCTGGCCAACTCGATCAGAACCTCCGCGTCCTTCGGATACTGATCGACCAGTCCTTTGAGCGTCAAAACGGCGAGCATCGGCGAGCGTTCTTCCTCCGCGCGGGCCTTGAGCAGAAGCAACTGCCGGTTCTCAGGATTGTGGGCCAGACCTCGCAAAGCGACGTCCACCGCCTTGCCAGGCTCGTTCTGCTGCAACTCCAGCCGCGCCGTCCATTCCCAGGCCTCGGCGGATTTCGGATGCTTATCCGTGATCTCCTGCAACAGCCGGCGCGCCTGCTCCGTGGCGGGACGCGTGCCTTTGAGCGCGAGAATCCGTGCCTTGAACAGCAGCAGATCGTAGTCTTTCTGGTCCCCCGGCCGAGCGCTGAGCGCCTTGTCAACAATCACCTCGGCCTCGCGAATGAGTGATGGCTCCACGGAGATCAGGAACAGCGCGATGGCACGCTTCTGCAGCGGCAGGCTCTTGGGCGATACCGCCAATGCCTGTCGGATATCCGGGATGGCCTCGTCGATCCGGCCGAGCAGGCGGTAGAACTCCGCCCGAGACGCCCAGAAGTCCGCCTTCTTGGGCTCCATGGCGATGGCTCGACCGAAGTCTTCGACGGCCTTATCATTTTGCTTCAGGGCGGCGTAGGTCTCGGCACGAAGCAGGTAAGCAAACGCGTTGCCCAGGTTTTGTACCGCTTCATCACACAGCCGGATCGCCTCCGCCGTGTCGCCCTGCTGAATGCTCAATTGGATCCGCGTGCCCATCACCGAGACCGAGTTCGGTGCTTTGACTTTGAGTTCGTCGAGAAGCACCTTGGCCTCGTCCAGCTTGTTCTGCCGCATGAGAACCGAGGCCAGCGCCAAACTGGCGGCCGTATCGTTGGGATCTTGCTTGCGGAACTCCTGGAGAATATCCGAAGCCGAGGTCAGGTCACCGTATATCAGGTCGCTCTGCAACTGCAGTTTCTGCAGCTCCGGGTGAGACAGGCCGCGCTGACTCGCCTTGTCCAGGATTTCCCTGGCTTCGGCATTTTCCCCTGTCCGGTAAAGAGTCGCCACCGTTCGCACCAGAATCTGGATATTATCCGGCGAACGGGCCAGGGCCTCGCGGTAGGTGGCCAGCGCCAACTGCAGGTCACCCGCCCTTTCGTAGGCAGCTCCCAGGAGCAGGCGACTGCCCTCTTCGTCCGGATTGGCCAGCAGATTCTCCTGCAGCACTTTTACAACCTGCGGATAATTCCTCTTGAACTCATTGGGGTCATTGGCGGCAAGCCAGACCTTCGCCTGTTCGTACCGCCACTGCCAGCCTTTGTCTCCCTCGAGAGTCTTGATCTCATCGACGATGCCCTGCGCCTGCTTCGTGTCCCGCAGAACCTGGGTGCACGTCAAGAGCTGGCGTTTGGGCTGGATGTCACTGGGAAACTGCCGGGCCACTTCGGCGAGCCACGGGTACACCTTGTCCTGCTGCCCCCACCGGCGATACAATTCCGCCAACAGCAGGCCGAGGTCGCGGCGGCTGCGCGGCTCCTCCATTTGAGCCATAGCGTCCTTGATGGCGGATTCACACTCCTGTCGCTCATTCAGCCGATCGAGGAAAAGGGCCAGACCTCTGACCGGCTCAAAGGCCCGAGGGAACTTCTCCATGGCACGGCGGAACTGTGCGATCGCTTCGGACTCCTTGCTCTGTGCGGCATAGAGTTCCGCCTGAAGCAACATCAGATTGGCCTCGGAGGGATATTTGCTCTCGAGGTCGCGCAGCATCGCTTCGGCCTCGGTGAACTTGCTCTGGATCATGGCGACCTGCAACTGGAGGAGCTTGATCTGGAGGGCACCATTGTTGGCCTTATCGAGCTGAGCCAGCCGTTCCTCCACATCCTGCCAGGCTTTCTCTTGCCCAGACCCCGGTCCGGCGGCGGCCAGCAGGTGCGTGCGGGCTTGCAGCTCCAACAGAACCGCTTCGCCGTGGCCCGGGGAGATCTGCTGGACCCGGCGGGCTTCCGCCAGCGCTTCCGACCAATCGCGCATCTGGGCCAGAAGTCGCGCCAAAGCAATGTGACCTTCCAGATTGTTCGGGTTCTCGGAGATCAGGACGCGAAGTTGACCCATGGCCGACTGGGCATCGCCCATGCGGCTGAAGGACGAAGCCAGCATCAGGTACACCCCCGGAGACCGATAGCCGAGCGAGATAGCTTTCTGCCAATCCGCGATCGCATTCTGAAACTGGCCCTGTTTCTCCGCCAATAGCCCTTCCAAGAAAGCGACTATGGCCGGGAAGATGTCCTTCTTCCGCATCCGGGCGATGTAGTCATTGGCCTGCTCGATGTGGCCCGAGCGGATGCACAATTCCGTGGCGATGGGCATGAAGTCCCACGGCTGAGCTGCCAGTTCCTTCAATCCCGTCTCCGCGACCGTGTACATCTCCTCCAAAGAGCCGGCCCGCAACGCCAATTCCGCCCAACTGCGCCACAGCATCTGTTCGGCCGGGCTCTGGGCCTGCAGAGCCTGGAGATGCCCCCTGGCTTTATCCAGGGCGTTCGCATTCATCAGCGCTCGGATGAGCCGAAGCCTGACCTCCACGTCGGACAAATCATGCGTTTGTGCTTGCTCCAGATCGGCGAGGGCTTGGGTCCGGTTGTTCGTGCGCAAACGGAAATCGGCACGCACGGTATACGCCAGGGCCGAATTGGGATTCCTGGCGACCGCTTCGTCAAACCGGAACGCGGCGGGCTTGTTGGCGTCCACTGGCCGCTGCTCGGCCAATTGTCCCATCAGCTCGTAGGCCAGGACCTGATTCGGGTCCGTCCGAATGATGGTATTCAATTCTTTCGTCGCCTCGGCAAATCTTCGCTGTTCCATGAGCGCCATGGCAAGCCAACGTCGAATGACGGGATCATTGCGTTCTTCCAAATATCGTCCGGCGATCAACTCGGCCTCCCCCGGCGTGCGCATCTCCAAATACACTTGCACGAGACGCCGAGCCGCCTGGGCATTCCCCGGGTCGAGGCGCAGCACGGACCGATAGGCAGCAATCGCCTGCAGGAAATTGCTCGAGGAGACGGGCCGCTTGTTGATCTGCGCATCCGCATACTTGAGCAGAACCGCGACGTCCCCGCCGTTGACGGCCAGATAACGCCCAAGCTGAGCGGCGGCTTCCTCCCAATTCTGCTGGGCATAAGCTTTCTCCCCCAAGGGAAGGGCCTGGTCGGCACGCGTGCTCCGCTGCCAGCGGTGCAACGCAAAAACCGCCGCGGCAAACACCGTGACTGCCACCGCCAAAACGATCGCCAGTTTCCAATTGAAATATCGCGTCGCCATTGACCCGTCCTTTCTAATTGAGACAGCAGGCTTCCGGCCGGCTGTCGCGCCGGTCTGCGCACGCGGTCCGACGAATCGGTGCGCCAACGCGGCAGAAGGTTACCGCTTTCCGCTCAGAATTGGCTGACAAAGTTCTCGACCATCCTCCGGAACGTCCGCCAGCAGATCCACAGATCCAGGCGCGGCGAGAACTCTCGGACATATTGCGTATCGTAGTGGATCCATTCCTGAAAGTCCTTCCCGCGTTCGCGCGTGCGGCAGACCTGCCACAGACCGGTAATCCCCGGCCGCACGGAGAGTCGTGCATCGCGCCAGGAGGGACACAAGGTGTTCTCGGATTCCGGCGACGGTCTGGGCCCCACCACGCTCATCTGTCCACGCAGGACGTTGAGAAACTGGGGGATCTCATCCAGATAGGTCTCGCGCAAGAACCAGCCGACCGTCGTGATGCGGGGATCATCGGCCATTTTGAATTGGGGGCCGTCCACCTCGCTGACAAACCTCAGCTTCTCCTGCATCTTATCCGATCCCACCCGCATGGTCCGGAACTTGACGCAATCGAACAGCTTGCCGTGAAGCCCCTGACGCTTGTCCCGAAAGAACACCGGTCCGGGGGAATTGATCTTGATCGCCAGTGCGAGGAACGGTATCACCGGAGCGAAAAGCACCAGGACAACCACGGCGGCGGCTAAATCGGCGATTCGTTTGATGCACCGGGCATAGGAGAGCCTGGGCCACAGCCGAAAGATACTCTCCTGCCGGGAGCAGAGGTGTTCCGGTCGCGACCCGCCGGCCCAACCGGCTGTTGCACGCCCCGGCGGACGGGATGGTTTCGTCGCGGCGATGATGCCATCCCTGATCACCTGGTTCGGTTCCACGGATGCATCGGCGCCCACGATGGACGAATCAACGATCGCGTCCCGTCGAACAGTGCTATGGTTACACAGAACACTGGGACCGGCCACGACGGCGTGCGCCTCGACCGTGACGCCCTTGCCCAGCAGCACCGGACCAATCAGACGCGCCTGCGGGGACACCTCGCTGTCGCCGCCGCCATGCGGCGTCCGCCACCCGCTGAGGAGCCGCCTGCTCAGGCTCGAACCGGGCGAATGGTTGAGGACCATCCTGCACAGGGTCAGAATGCCATCTTCGGACTCCAGGTCAACGGCAGAGCCGGCAACCCCCACCGCCTGTACGTTCAGCCCTTGCGCGCGACATTCTGCCACGAGCGAATCGAAGCGCGACAACAAGCCGGCACCGCAAACACGATCAACCGCCTCGCGTCGCACAAGGAGGTGATGAGGCCAGTCAGCCGGTACCGGGGTCGGGGCCGTGGAATCGGCATATAATCGTCGGTAACCCACCAACTCGTTGTCCCGCGTCAATCGGACCCACTCCCGGCAGGCGAGCAGATCCGGGGCAGCCGTCACGGCAACGACGTCGCCTTTGGTATCCGCCAGGATTCGTCCCAGCAGCGGGAAGTTGATCTGCGTCGCATAACGCCCGTTGGAAATTATGCTCCAGGGATGAGTGCGGCCCATAGGTCCCAGGGAGCCACTGTCGAGTGAATCCGCGTAGAACGTCGCCGGCCCGGGATCGGTCGCCAGATCTCCTTGCCAATTCCGGGGAATGGCCCACCGTGACTCGGCGGCTCCTGTCCGACCCGTCCATCCGGCCGGATCGTCGTTCCTCCGGCAGCACCAGAGATGATCCAGCCCGGCGGCAACCACATCGGCCAGAGGGGCCGTGGACAAGGCGTACCGAAGAAAGCTCGCCTTCGCACCGGTCCCATCGTCCCTTGCGTCTCGAATGACAATCAGCCGCATAACAAACTCAAGCTACCGCTCCATCAGACGTATCGCCTAGTGCGCAAAGGCCTCAGGCGCTCGGAACGCCGTGACCCTCGTTGCCCTGGGTCGGAAGCAGCAGTCGTCTCGCCTTGCGGCCCCGGCGCGCCGCTTGCCCCCCTCGCGTCCGATACCCGTATCCGTAACGATATAAGGTCTGATCCAGAGGCACGTTGCTCAGGACCGCTCCCAGGACCCGTGCCTTGATGCGCGCGAACCGCTCTTTTGCCTCTTTCAGCTCCGGGGCCGTAGTCTGACCGGCAAAACTCACCAGGATCACCGCGTCGCTGAGCTTGGCCCAAACCAGGGCATCCGGAAAAGCGAGCGCCGGGGGACTGTCGATGATGACGTGATCGTACTCGCGACTGAGTCTCTCCAGTTGCTCGGCGGCCATGGGAGAGGTCAGCAACTCGTACGTGTCCGCCAGATGACGCGGATTGGCCGGCAGGACGTGCAAACCGCTGGATGGGATCACGCAGATGAATGCTTTGGGGTCCTCCCCCAGCAGGACTTCCTGCACACCTCCCGATCCGTTGGAAATGTTGAGCATGTAGCCGACATCCGGCTTGCGCAAATCGCCGTCGACCAGCAGCACTTTCTTGCCCGATTTGGCCAGGCTCGTGGCCAGATTGACGGCGAACGTCGTTTTACCTTCGCGCATTCCGGCACTGCTGACCGTCAGCTTCTTGGGCATCCCCCCATTGTTCAACAGTCCCAGGTTCGTCCGGATCATCTGGTAATCACCGGCGATCTGGTCGGCAAACAACGCCGGCTTGACCGTACGCGAGCTGGTCGTGGTTCCCAGGACGGGCAGGTCCAGTTGCCGCGCGACGTCGTCCGGGGTCTGCAGCGTCTTGTCCATCTTATCCCGCAGAAACGCCAGGGCGATGCCGCACGCGAGAGCCATGAAGACCATCGCCCCGGTAAGCTTGACGCGCCGGTCTTCGGTGTCCCGCACTTCCGCCTGGTACGCAATGGTGATCCGGGGCCGCCGCTGCCGTTCCATCTCAATATCGCTGATGCGACGCGTCACCCGATTGTGCATATCCTCATCCAACGTTAACTGCAGTTGTTTGTCCTGAATATCGAGGTTGGTCCGTCCGATCTGCCGCGTTGTCGTATCCTGGGCGTTGAGCACCTGGCGGAGCCGGTCCTCGTGGGCCTTGACCTGGTCCAGCTCGGTCTTCCTGTTCGCCAGTTGCTCCTTGGCGGTGGTCTTCAGGCGCTCCTCCAGGCCGTCATCAAACTCCTTCTCCAGCTCCTTACGCCGATTCTCCAGCGTCTGCTTGAACGCATCCAGCGTTGTCTGCTTCTTGGCGAGTACCGGATTGTCGGCCGTGAGTGTCTGCTGGGCGGTGAGCAGGTCGCGCTCCAGCGCCGCAGCGTTGGAGGACAGCTCCTTGAACATCGGATCCGAATTCACGTGCTCGCGGCGTTCAGCCACCACCTGATCCGGCGAAATGCTGGCTTTCTCCGTCTGCTCCAGCAGACCGATGCTGGCTTCGAGATTGATTCGTTGCGCCTCCAGGCGCGTCAATTCCGCCATCAGTTGGGTCGTGCGGTTCATTTCCATATCCTGCCGGGTGTCCAGCACCGTTGTCCCGTACTCCTCGGCCAGCCGGTGAATCTCCTGACGCTGGTTCTGGATTTTCGTGGAGAGCTCCTTCTCCTTGGCCTCCAGCACGTTCAGGTTCTCATTCTCTTCCTTGCTGGACTGGGAGCCGTACATGGCCTCGTAATTGCGCAGGAAGGAATTGACAATCTTGCGGGCCTCGTCCGTATTGGCGCTCTTCATCGTCACCGCGATCAGCTCGGTATAGGGGACGTAAGCAGCCGCAATGACCTTGTCTGCGACGGCATCCTTCAATACAGTGGCCTCTTCACCCTTGCGCGGCATGCGTCGAAATCTCACGGTCAGCCTCTCCAAGCGGGTCTCCGGTTCGCCGCTGAACAAGGAGAGATTCTGACCCCGCAGATCATCCGCGATCCTCAGCAGGACGGGGCTGCTCATAATGATATCCGCCTGCGTATTGACGAACTCGCGATAACTGCCAATGCCGGATTTGTCCGGCTCGTTCGTCAGAATGCTGGGGACCGCGGGCGCCACGTGCACGGCACCCTGCACGACGTAGCGCGGCTCGACCAGCAGCCAGATCACCGGCAGGGACAGTCCGCACAGAAGGATCACCGTCGCGAGGACAATGTACCACCGTCTCCGTAAACTCGCGAGGAGACTCGGGGTCGGCTGTTCGGGTGGCTCTGCGGGAGACTCGTAGACAACGGGCCTCTGCTCGATCACCTGATCCAGGTATCTTTCCAGATTATTCATAAATCGATTCTCCTATTGTTCGGAATCCGATACGTATTATGCCTGCCGCCGGGAGATGATCACCGGCTTCATTTCCAGCGGAGGAGTGGTCAGCCGTGCCAACAGCCAAAGCTCCCCTACCACCATCGCCAAGGCCAGAGGCATCATGGCGTAACCGCCCCAGTCGTGAAATCTTTGCTCCCAAGCCTCGCCCTCCAGGAACGTGAACAGGACGGCCGTGATCGCCAGTCTCAGTGTATTGCACAGCAGGGCGATCGGCAAGCTTGAGACCAGGACGACCAGTTTCTCCCACCAGGCCCGCTTGACCAGGAGCGCCACGAGCCCGCTGATGACAAAAAAAGCCGTGACCATTCTCAGGCCGTTACACGCCTCGGCGACGGCGACACTGGCATGACCCACGTGAATCACATTGCCGTCCCGCAACACTTCATAGCCTGCCACTTCCAGACAAAAGACGGCCGAGGCCGTCGCCCAGCGCTGAAGCGGCAGAGCCACGAGGCTCTGAACGGGGCTCGGCCAGGGCAGCATCAGACAGAGGAACAGCAAAATCGCGCTGACCTTTCCCAGGCAGCGCCAGCCCGTCAGCAGTAGCACGAGAGCCACGACCGATAAGACGAGCGACAGCCTTTCGGCCGTCAGATACATCAGGTATAAGCCTGCCCCTCTGACAGCCTGGGCGAAGAGGAAAGCGCCGACACCCCAAAGCAGCGCCGGACGAGGTGACAAAGAGGCCAACTCCTGGCGACGCGACCAGACTACGTAGAGCGTCAGGAACGGGACGAGCAGTCCGGAAGAATACTCATCACTCACTCGCCATACGCCCAACAGGTCGATACACGTGGGCCAGTAGGACCAGAGAAACGCCAGGACGATGCCGGCGGCACCCAGCGCATACGAAAGTTGTCTCGGAGAAAGTGGGGCCCACGCCGGCAGTCTCCTGGCAAGACGATCCATGTACGAAGACATGCGCTCGACTGCCCGTCCGACGACATCGCGGCTCATGTGCCCTGTCGTCGGCGCCGGGGAGCGTGCGTCCGATAAGCCGCCCGCCAGAACCCGTCCGGTGACTCCCAGCCCATCGGCAATCCGTACGCCATAACCCACGACGGACTCGCAAATCTCACAGCCCGCGCCCACCCGGGCACCGGCCCATAAGGCACTTCTGATCATCACACTGCTCTCCCCCAGGATTGTATTGGATCCAATCATTGCAGGGCCAATCACCACCGTGTCCTCCAGAATCTGGGCATGATCGGCGATCACCACCGGCCCGCAGACCCGGGCGGTCGGATGTACAAACGTATCGGCTCCTCGCCGGATGAGCCTCTCTGCCGCACGTTCCTGCCCATCGCGGTCTTTCTCATCTCCCACCTGGTCCCGAAAGAAAACGCGTAGGGCGCGGAGATATCCTCCGCGATCTCGAAAACCTCCCACCTCTCGATCCAGGACCAGGGGACGGATTGTCCCCCCGGCGCGCAGGAGGGAAGGAATTAACCCTTCCTTGATATCCGAGTAGCCGCCGGGCGGAATATGCTCCAGCACGCCCGGCTTGCACAGATAAATTTCGGCGGGCGAGCCGCACGGAGATCCGTAATCCTGGCCCGGATTGAATACCATGGTCAATTCGGCCCCGCCGGCAAGATGCGCCTGCACCAATTCCCGGAGTGAGGGCGGAGCCGCCATGCTGCCGGAGAGGACCACGAGAAGGTCCCCGGGGTCGAAGGCCACCGCATTTCGAAGGCAGCCGGCCGTTCCACTGGCCATACCTTCGACCACAAGAGTCACCTCGAGTCCGGTACCGGCACTGACGGTTTTGACCTCCTCGGCAACGTCCCTTTGGCAACATACGGCCGCCCTCTTGGTTCCTTCGGCCGCCAGATGGTTCAGCAACCGCTTGAGAACCGGCTGATCGGCGATCGGCCACAAGGCCGGGGGCAAACGAGCCGCCAGCGGACAACGCCCGAAGTCGCGTCCGCCGACCAGCACGACCACCCGAATGTCGAGTTGCGCCAATGAGTCTTTCTGCACGTTCACTTCGACCTATCTGCCTGAGAACCTCGACCATGAGACCGATCGACACGGGGCCCCGAAAGGCACGCTCGGCCTGTCAATCTACCTGCACCGCCTGGCACGGACCTTCGTGGTCTCTGCAAGGTGCAGGGCACGGGTGCACACAGGCAAGGCACTTGGTGCATGAATGATCCTGTAACCGTCCATGCCGTGACCTGCCTCGCCGGTTTTCATCCCCACAAACACGTCCTGTCGCTGAACAAGACGATCCATGAACCAAGGCATACCCTAACAAAGCACGAATCCGAGTTCCAGCCAATTCTGTCCGAGAAAACACTGATTTCCATTACAGTGGCAACCAGAACTTCCACCTGCCGTGGACCTTCGATTCATCGATATGGCGGTCATTACGGCGATACACCTTTTTCCCCTATCAAAATGCGATGGCAAACGAACCATGCGTCTACTCTCTTTTCGGCTAATTCGCCATCGCGCTTTTCTCAAACCGCGTGTATCTGCTCGCGGTTGGAACGGCCGGATCCGTGGTCCTGCGCCGGACGAGCAGGACCCGCTCGACCATGCGACCGATAAGATCCGCACGGCTCGTGCTATGGCTCCTTATGCTCCAGGAGCCGCCCCTCCAATATGGACCGTGCCAGACCCTCCCCCACGATCCGGCACCCTAACGGCGTAAAATGCCCGTGTTCCTTTTCCCAAAAGAGCTTCTGACCGGCATACGGCTTGAAATCCGCCATGGGATTGTAGATCGGAAACTCCGCCTTCTCACGGAGCTGATCGAAGGGAAACGTCGAGCAGAACTCGGTTCGAGACTGTCGCAAGGGAATGTCCAGGATCAAAAAGCCGGCCCCGTGCTGCCGACACTGCTCTTGGATCTCCCGCAACAGGGCAATCGACAGTTTTGCAGGATAGGGGTCACGCGGAGCCTCTTTCCCATCCGATGGGGGCGCCTCGTGACGCACCTCCTTCAGGCGGAGCATCGCCGGGAGAACCTGAAGTTTTACCAGATGAGCGGCTTCTTCCCGGAGGCAGCAGTACAGGTGAGAATGAACGGCCAGCCAGCGACTGGCGGCAAGCTGGAAGAACAATTCCCGCGTTTTCACCGCCGGCAGATATTCCCGGCTCGCCCGGACCAGTTGCCCGTCCTGCAGGGCGTACAGGTTCGATCTCACATTATCTTCCGGGTCCGTGATGTTCCACGCCACAATCACTAAGTCCGGCTGGTATCGGAAACCTTCTTCCCGGAGAGCGACCAGTTCCTCGGCCGTGCCGAACCCGGAGACCGAAAGATTTACCGGCTCACATTTCACCCCGGCGGCTCCGAGAGCCTCCACGCAGCGGCTCAGAAACGTATCCTCCAGGCTCACACCATAGCCCATCCCGAACGAATCCCCCAATAACAAGATTCGCTTGATGCCCGGCGGTTTCTCGTACGGTATCTCGGAATCGGCACGGAGCCCTTTCGCGTTCGTGCGGATGTTGATGCGATACTCAGGCGCCTTATGCCAGTAATTCCCGTTGGGCGTGTTTCCTCGGACACCATACTCCGTCGCACAGACATAGCGCGGAAGCATCGGCTGCGGGGCAAAGATCCGCATGAAGACTTCGCCCATGGCCAGACCATATATGAGTGCCACCAGGACTTTACCACCCCATACCAGATTCGACGTTTTCAGGATCATAGCTTCCGCCGGGAGAAATGTCAGAATGCGAAGTAGATGAACTCTTTCCCGCCGAGGGCCGCCAGGGCCAGCAGGGACATGAGCACGAAAATCCAGACGTTCAGCCGGGCAAACCAAGGCCAACTCGCAAACGACCACTGAGCCCCCTTCCACGCCAGGAAGAGCTCAAACGGCACGAAGAACCAGCCATAGAAGACCAGCCGCCACAGGGCTTCCGCCGCGCCCGACGACCAATGCGGATGCAGGATAATCGAGTGCAGGAATATGCTGACGGTGGCGAGGTTCTGCGCCCGGAACAGGAGCCAGCCCAGGCACACGAGGTGGAACATGATCAGAATCTGCACGACGGTGACCGCCGGCTTGAGCCACGTGCTTCGCTCCTGCCGTCCGGCGGCCTCGCTCACGGCCGCAAACGACTGGCCGGGCTGAGGGGCCACGAACGCGCTGGCTCCGAAAGGTCGCCCATAACCGACCGCCCTCCAGGCGACCGCCCATTTCTCTTTCCATCCTGCCAAAACCCTGTAGAGGACGAGAATGAAGCCGTGGAACGCGCCCCACAGAACGAACGTCCAGGCCGCACCGTGCCACAGCCCGCCGAGCAGCATGGTCAGCATCAGGTTCCGGTACGTCTGTAGTGTGCCGTGCCGGTTGCCGCCCAGCGGAATATACAGGTAATCGCGCAGCCACGACGACAGACTGATGTGCCAGCGCCGCCAGAAGTCGGACGGATCTTTCGCCAGATACGGCAGATTGAAGTTCAGCATGATATCAAAACCTAGAAGGCGAGCGACGCCACGGGCAATATCCGTATAGCCGGAAAAATCACAGTAAATCTGGAGGGCAAAAGCGTACACGACGATCAGCAGGCGGATTCCGTCCTCCGGCACCGGCGTGGCCGCACCGGCCGCGGCAAAGGGCGTAAACGCCGCATTCACGAGGCGCATCATGTTGTCCGCCACGACCATCTTCTTGTACAGGCCCCACACGACCAGCCATATTCCTTCCCGCCAATCGACCAGGCCGAAGCGGCGCTGTTTCTGGAGCTGCGGCAGCAGATGGCTGCCTCGCTCGATGGGGCCGGCCAGGAGCAGCGGGAAGAAAGAGACGTAGGTCGCCATCTCCAGCAGCGAATCCGTTGCCTCGCACTTGCGGCGGTATACGTCTACCGTGTAACTGAGCGTCTGGAACGTGTAGAAGGAGATCCCCACGGGCAGGATGATCCGCAGAAGCGACCCGCTTGGAGCCGCGTCGAACAGGGCCTGGGCCAAGGTCCGGAACGTATCCACAAAGAAGTTGAAGTACTTGAAGAAGCCCAGGATCGTCAGATAAGCCACCACACCGGCTATCAGAAAGAGCCGTTCCCGACGCTCAGGCTTCAAACGCAGGGCCAGCGGGTAGAGTACGTTCAGGCCTATGGTTGCCAGGGCCACGCCGAGAATCACCCACCAGTAGATGGCTTTTCCGACGAACAAATGGCTCCAGTCCACCACCACCCTCGGGACAGCGACATCGATGGCACGCAGATTGACTCCCAGGAAGAGCACCGTCAATGCGATCAGGAAAATCGAGGCCCGGGTCCGCTGGGCCAGAGACATCCGTCCCTTCTGTATGGACAGCGCGCAGCAGTAGGCCACGACCGTTGTCATGACAATCAGGACCAGGAACCGAACGTCCCACCAGCCATAGAAGAAGTAGCTCGCCGCCAATAAAAGCAGATTCTGGGCGCGCGGGGACCGGCGGAAAAGCCAGTATAAAACAAAGACAATGCCAAAAAAGACGCCAAACGCTACACTGTTAAAAAGCATACTTCTCCCGGGAGATGGTGCGGTCCTGCAGTAATTGCTCCAGGACGGGCACGAGACCACGGTTTAGCGCCTCATACGCCGACGGCGTCAGATGGAGAGTATCCTTCGCATACTCCCGCCGGAGATGCCCATCCTGCTTGAGGATCGGATCGCAATCAAGCACACTCACGCAGGGACCTGCCAACTCAAGCAGTTGCCTGTTCGTCTCCTCGACGCAGGCGCTGACATCCCCCCAGCCTATGGATCTGCGAAGCAGACCCGCGGGTCCGGGTGGGAATATCGTCAGCAGCATGACCTGGATGCCCTCGCGGGTCATGCGGTTCACGAGTTCCTGGATATTCCGTTGGCAGGAGTCGACAATCACTTGCCTCCGTTCGGGAAAAAGGCCGGTCAGCTTCAGGTCATTGACCCCGATTTGTATGACCACCGCGCACGGGCGAACGGAAAGAACATCCCTCTGCAAGCGCAGCAACGTGAGAGCCGTGGTCTGCCCCCCTACGCCACGATTCACAATACGGCAGCCGCCGACGATAGGCAAAGGCGACCACTGGGCGATCCGGGAATCTCCGAGCATGACCACGAGAGGCTCGCCGCGACAATCGTCCGGCGGTGCCTGCTCCACCTGAGAGACGCCGAACACCATTGGGTCCAGGCAGACGCTTTGGAGCATTCGGTAACTGCGGAAGTACTTTGCCGACAGAACGATGTTCAGCAGCACGGAAACGACCAGCGCCGCTAGGACCAGCGGCAGGATGACTTTACGAGCGGTCACGGCCTCTACCTTTCGCTGCCAGTTTGTCCAGATACTCTGCGATGTACCGGGCGACGGCGTCGGGACAGGCCTGACGCGGACACGGCACAAATGTCTTGAGAAGCTTGATCTTGCCCGCGATCTCCGCCGGCTCGTACGCCGCAAGCACGTGACCCAATTGCTCGAACTTCCGAGCGATAGCCACCTGGTGGTCGTTCACAACCTCGCCAAACCTCTTTTTTCTCGGCAGAACCAGAAGCGGCTTGTTCATCTCCAGCGCCATGCAGATTGTGCCCATCCCCGCGTGCCCAATGATGCCCGAGGCCCGGCGAAAGCTCTCATCGAACTGATGCTTGTCCAGCGAGGCAACCGCCTGAAAGTTCCGCGGCTTGTACACACTATCGCCGATCTGCGCGAAGATCTCTTCGGCGAAGCCGTTGCGATCCAGCGCCTCATCGACGGCTCGGACCAGCCGGTCGAAAGGAAACTGGGTTCCCACCGTCAGAAAAATCATATGATGTTCCCTGCATACCGGGTGCCGGCATACTTGTGCATCAACTCGGGCCACTGCACCAGGCACAGATCGGCAATCGGCCTGACCATTCGACCCGACAACGACATCCGCTCGACGTTGGTGATGCTGTCCACCCAGACCACGCGAGCGCCGAACAGCTTGCCGAGAAAGCAACAGATGCAGCCGGCTGCCGCCCCGGTGCTCAGCACCACATCCGGCCGTTCCCGATAGATCGCCTTGAAGCATCGCGCGAGCACCTTGACCACTTGCAGAGGATGCTCTCGGTTGCACTCCCCCACCACGTACACCGTCCCCAACCGCTTCAGGCCTTCCCGCACCGCCTCCGATGTCGTGACGACAAACGTCTGATATCCCTCGATGTGAGGCACGACCTTCAGGAGCTGACTCAAATGCCCCCCCGCCGAAGCGACCAGACACATGCGCAGTTTTCTTCGTTCGCCCATTCGCTAATCGTCCTGCCCCTGCGTTTCGCGTCCGAACAGTTCCCGAAGCACGGTTTCGGCGCGGTTCTCCCATGTGTACGGGGCCACTCTTTCTCTCCGAGCGGCAATCCTCTGCGGGCCGTTTTCCGCCAAAGCCTGTCTGATCCGCGCCGCGAAATCTTCCGGCGTCTGAGCCGTGTAGACAACATCATGGTAGTTCCGAAGCTCGGCAAAAGGCGTGCTAATGACGGGTTTGCCTAGGGCCAGGTACTCTTTCAGCTTGATGGGATTGCATCGTTGAATCCATTCCGTCTGGTTCCACGGCATGATCGCCACGTCAAATTGCCTCCCATAACGTGGAATCTGCTCATAATCCTTCTGCCCGAGCATCCGCACGTTTCTTTTGCTCGCAAAAACAGGGAACTCGGAATATACTCTCCCCACAAATACAAACGACATGTCGGGCAGCAGGTCGGTGAGCCGATCAATCAGATGGTAGTCCACCGTGTGACCGTCCAGCGAGCCAAAGTAACCCACGATGGGATGTTTTGTTTCTCTCAAATCAGAGGGACAGTCGTCATCGGTTGCTGAGGCAAACACGTCGTAATCGACGCCGTGATCGAGGAAGAATGCTCGCCTGCACTCCCCCGCCTCCACATTGTACAATTCCCGGCTGACAAACACGGTCAGATCGGCATGGGTCTTCAGCCTGCGATCGTAATCTCTTACGATATCCGTATCCACGTTCGGGAAAAGCTCATAGGAGTCCGTCTTCAGATAGACCAGTTTCGAGCGCCGCAGGCCCAACGCAACGTCACCAGCGGCCGGACAGACGACCCAGACAACAGGATTCCGCAGCCGCAGCAGCATTTCCGCGCTGCGCACCTGTACCCTCAATGCCGCCGCGTTCAGCGCGCGGGACCAGTCTCGACGATGAAGAGGCAGCGAGATGGGACTGTACACCCAGAAGTTGTCCGCCACCTTCTTGAGCCCCCGGAGGATGCTCTTGCTCTTTCGCATCAGCTTCTGTACGAACCGGCGGCCCTGGCTCAGCTTCGGACGCTGCATGACGATCGAGTTAACGTATAATACGCGACCCGTCTGCGCATATTTCCTCATCAATTGAATGTCGACATGGCCGCGGTTGTGGTACCACCAGTCCTGCCCGCCGAAACATAACGTCTGCATCGTTTCCTGTTTTGCCATAGGTATAGGGAAGGAAGAGTGAGCCGGTGGACGAGTCAGCGACCGGCCGAGGCCCCGATTTTGGACACGACAGGCCTGATTTTTCCGCTCGGGGTTCTCTCGACCGCATCGACTTGCCGGAATTCCACACGCAATTCAGTGGGCAAATGCACTTTGATCAGGTTCTCGAACGCGAACAAATTCTCGCTGGAAAACCGCTGGGTGGGCACGTAGTCAATCCGGACATGATCCGGAGCGTCCTGAATGATCTGGCTCTCCAGAATGTTGCCCGTCCCGTATAGCAGATGCGTCAGAATGGCCGCGCCAAATTGTCGGCCGGAGACCGTCACAATGCTGTCGCCCTGCCGACCGGCAATCCGCTCGACCACAGGGAACGCTCGACCACAGGAACATTGCCGATCCGCCTTGATCACCACATCCGTAAGGTCGTAGCGGACGAAAGGCATAGCCAGGTTCCAGAAGCCGGTAGAGACAACCTTGCACCGGTTTGGCTCCTTGTCCTCGATGGGGATCAGTTCCGTCAAACCGTATTCCGGCACGATGTGATAGCTTCCGGCCGCGCACGTGTGTATATAGCAGACGCGCTCGGCGCTGCCGTAGAAGTCGAAGACCCTGCACTCGAACGCCTTTTCGATGGTCTGGCGCATGGAATCCGTCAGGACTTCCGAAGACGTCAACGCGGCCGACAGAGGCAGTCGGAACCCCATATCCTGACAGACCTGAGCGAGCAGGTAAACGGCGGACGGGTAGCCCGCGACGGCCTTGACCCGGTACTCCTTCATGACCTTCGCATATTGCTCGGCGGTCTGGCGAGACAGGTGATAAGTGGACAGTATCAACTCTTTCATGAACGGATCATACGCGTACAGATGATCCGTCTGGTCCGGTTTGGCGACCAGCCGGCCGGTAAGAAACGCGCACCGGTCGCCCATACGGATACCGGCCCAGTCATACTGCCGGCGGACAAAGGCGTGCTCGTTGGAGATGGAGAATAAATCGCGCACCAGAACCAGTGGCGTTCCGGTTGTGCCTCCAGTATGAGCCGTTCGCCGCACCCAGCGCGGATACCTGGAAGAGATCACGTCACCACCGGCATCGAGTACCTGCTCCTTTGTCAATATCGGCAGAGCCTTCACATCTTCCAGGCGCCTGACGCTATCGGGTCTGACACCTGCGTCGTCCATCCGGCGTCGGTAGAAAGGCACCGTTGCATAACAGTGACGGAGCAGTCTCTGGAGCAAACGAAGCTGCAGTCTGTCCAAGGCCTCTGCATCGAGCCATTGGGTGCGGGCCAACTGTCTGCGGCGAATCCAGAACGGTCCGGCAGAACGCCTGACCAGCATGGAGAACAAGCCATTCGCAGCCACTTTGAGATTCATTGACCTACGCCCCCATCATCACTGGCTGAAGACCACTCTGCGAAGACCCTGCCAATAGGCCCGCATTCGGATCGATGCCTGCTGCCTTCTCTCCGGCATCAGCAGGCGGATGACCGCCCAGACCGGAAGCCGCAAGGCAAAAAACAAAACTGTATTAAAGCAGACAACGGCCCACGCCACGGGCCCCTGGTTCTTTCTGACGAATTTGAGAATGCTGAGCCGCAGTTGCACAAGCATTTCCGCGGATCGCTTTGCCGTGCTCTGCCCCCCGAGATGGACAATCTCCGCAACCGGCGCGAACAGCACCTGCCAGCCCGCCTTCCTGAACCGGTAGCACCAGTCTGTCTCTTCCGCGTACATGAAGAACCGCTCATCCATCCATCCGACCTCGTCGAGCGCTTCCCTTCGAACGAGCATGAAGCAGCCCGTGACGACCTCGACCTCCCGGACATCACCCCGATCCCACCAGGTCATCACCTCTCGACTGAAGAATCGGCTGTGCGGGAACAGCTTGTTCAAGTAAAGCGCCGATAGAAGCGAATTGAGTGCCGATGGGAACATGAAGCAGGTCGGCTGGAGCGTCCCATCCGGGTTGCGGACCCGGCAGCCGAGGACGCCGGCCTGGGGGTGGGCATCTGCGAAGTCGACCATCTTCTCGATGGCGCGATCCAAAATGAGCGTATCCGAGTTCAATACGAGGACGTACCGGCCTCGCGAGGCCTTCATGCCCTGATTATTCGCTGCGGCGTATCCGGCATTTGTCCGATTCACCTGTAGAATCGCTTGCGGAAAGTCCTGCCGAACCATCTCGGCAGAACCATCTATCGAGGCATTGTCCACCACGATTACCTCGAACTCGATGCCCCTGGTCTGCTCATAGATCGTCCGAAGACAGTGGCGGAGAATATCCCGCGTATTCCAGTTGACAATTACGATCGTCACGTCCACGCGCATGACTCCCCGATGCGTCGAGCGCCCGCCTTACTTCGGATCGATGGTCGCATATTGACGGATTCGTTCACGTACGGCGTCAACGGATCGTCCCAGAGCAAAGATCTGTCCCCACACCTCCAGTAAAAAGACCTGGGCGAGCCAGGGCCTGTCACCGATGGCGTATAAGTGGTCGAAAGCCCGACGGTTCAGACCGTAGTATTCTGTCATGAAACCCTGATCAAAAAAACGCCTGTCGGCATTCAACCGCAGATGTGCCGAACTCTGCAAGCCGAACTTCCTGCGCTGCGCAAGATTCGGCGGCAGATAGCGACCGGCTACGGCACGCACAGCCCACTTGTCGATGATCATGGGGTGGCGCCAATCTCGGAAGCCGAGTGATTTACGGATCTTGTATCGTCCCGGCAGATTCACGGCCGTCCTGGCTATCGTGTGGCCCAGGAAGGGGAAGCGTGACTCGAGCCCCCACGCCATGGCCAGCCGGTCGTTGCGGTGCAATAGGGTCCGCACATTGCCAATCACCATATCGATACTGCAAACATGCCAATCGAGCTCCGTCTTGTTCCGGACGAAATGGAACGCTTCCGCGGCGCTGCCACGCCTTTCCTCGAGCTCGTAACGAAACATCAGGTTGCGAAGCAGAGAGGCGGGCTCCGTCTCCTTAGATGGCCACAAGAACCGGCCGAACTTGGGAATACCCTGGAAGCCTTTCTGAAGAAACCCGACCATGCGATTGTAGGCGTGCAGATAAGGACGCAGCGCGTACTTCGGGTATCCGAGAAAATACTCGTCGCTGCCCTCACCGGTCAGAACGACCTTAATGCCTTCTGTGCCCGCCAGCCTGCTCACCATGAAGAAGGGCACATACGATCCACCGAGATAGGTTAAGGGCAGCTCATTATAATAAGTCACGATCGGAATATAGTTCAGTATGTCTTCATCGGTAACTCGAACGGCGTGCAGCTCTACGCCAAGCACTTTGGCGAGCTGCTCGGCCGCGGGCGTTTCGATTTCGCTGAGCACACTTGCATGATAGAGTTTCAAGTTCGGGTAATACTTGGCGGCAATAGCAGAGACAATGCTGGAGTCAACGCCCCCGCTGGCAAGCGTGGCGACCGGGGCATCGCTGAGCAAGTGAAACTTCACGCTTTCTTCCAGATCATGCGCGACGCGGTCAACAACCGCCTTTTCACTCAACCCGCACAGCTCGCGGTGAGTGCTCTCATCGGCAAAATCGGCTATCGAGCAGAAGGTGCCCCTGTCGGTCCGCCCATCCGCTCGAAAAACCAGCCATTCGCCGGCACCGACGTGGTGGATATGGCGGAATACGGTTGGATCGCCCCAGGTGCATCCGAGACCCAGAAGGGTGGCATTCAGGGTAATCAGGTCCGGCTCCGCGTGACCATCGAAAAGGGCCTTCATCTCCGAGGCAAACCGCACCTCCCCATTGGATCCGCGCGTGTAGACGAGCGGCTTGATCCCGTATCGATCTCTGGCAAGCGCCAACGTCCGTTCCTCCACATCCCAGAGGGCAAAGGCAAACATGCCTTCAGCCTTCTTGAGCGCGGCCTCCAGGCCAAAGGTTGCCAGATACTCCAAGAGCACTTCCGTATCACCCGTCGAATTCACGGACACGTTTTCTTGCCGGAGGTCGTCTTTCATCTCGACGATGTTATAGATCTCGCCGTTATACACAAACACATATCGGCCGTTATGTGAGACCATCGGCTGGGCCGCGAGGTCTGAGAGATCCTGGATGGCAAGTCTGACGTGACCCAAGCCAATTCCATCGGCGATGTGGAAGCCTATTCCATCGGGACCACGATAGGCGATCCGGCTGAGCATGGCCTCCACCTCAGTCTTCGCGACCTGGGATCTGTCCGGTCGAAAGATTCCAACGATGCCACACATTCAACTATTCTCCACTGGTCTCGTTTCGTGCGGACTCATGTTTCACCCGCCATCGAGCTGGCGAACCCGGCAGCCTGATACGCCTGTCCATGGGTGAGCGTCCGCGAAATCTACTATCGTGCTGAGGGCACAATCGGCATCCTTGCTTGCCGGGCCTGTGCCAGCAACGTCCTGACGGCCAGCACAACCACATCGTCCACCTCAGTATGCGACCGATCAAAATCGTGTGCAAGAACTACGGCTCCATCGGTGGGCAGAGTGAGAGTCTCCATCGGTCGCGGGCCCCGTTTGGCGGGAGCCCATGTGTCGCCTATATCAAATGTCCAATACACAATGGGCACCCGGTGCGTCCACAGATACAGCAGACCCGCCAGGTTCAGCTTGCCGTATGGAGGCCGGAAAGGATAAACGCCCCCGCGCCGACCCAGCGCCGCGTCAATCGCAGACCAGCCGCGCTTGATGTCCCGAATGGTGCGGACCGGGCCCGCTTGCCAATAATTGATGTGGCCGAAACCGTGGGCGCCGATCACATGTCCCTCGGAAACGATGCGACGGGCCAGGTCTTCACGATTCGGGATATTGCGACCGAGCAGGAAGAATATGGCCTTACTTCCATCCTCCCGCAGGACGTCAAGAATGCGCGGCGTCAGTCGATCTCCTGGCCCATCGTCAAATGTCAGAACTAGTTGTCTGCGCCGGGCGGTTTCCCGCGTCAGCTTCCGCCGCAGGTACAGAGTATAGGCGAGAGGAACACCGTAATACAGGAAAGCCGACACAGCGATAAGCAGTAAAGCGATCTTCAGCATGAATCTTGCGACCACCGGATCCGAAGGCGCGGGGCGCCGGCCCGATCAGGGGGCTACCGCCGCACCTCG
>Ga0315277_10003186_pt1 | contig 22367 bp, 20 predicted proteins | sample YL17G05_15_MG_FD_203695 | JGI IMG/M metagenome (GOLD analysis project Ga0315277, IMG submission 203695) | Sediment microbial communities from Yellowstone Lake, YNP, Wyoming, USA - YL17G05_15 | ecosystem: Environmental > Aquatic > Freshwater > Lake > Sediment | place: USA: Wyoming | collected...
TTACCATTTAAAATGCAATTTCAACAGGGCTTTTATTTTTTCAACAGCCTCTTTATTTTTTTCGTCACCAGGTTGTTCCTCAAGGAGCATCGTGTAATCCTGGGCGGAGACAAAGTCCGGAAAGGTTTGTTGGAAGGCATCCACGAAATTCTTCAGCTTATTATGCATTATATTGTTTGAGGTAGTGGCGAATAGCACGCCAAACAGTTGGTCGGTGTAGTAAAAGAGCATCTTAAACGTCCCGAAATCCATGCTTCTTAGAGAAGAACCATAATCGTGCTTCACAATTTCCTTAATTCCATGCGAAAGCGCATAAATAAAACCGCCGATGAGGTAATTAATCGTTTTTTTATCTGTGGTTTGACTGAGCATCGGTTGGAATTCGTGGGAATAAATGGTTTGCCCGTTGTTTTTAATTAAAAAGATGCTCTTGAAGGCAAAGGAGGTCCCAATGCGAACGAGAAAATTGGGATCTTTTTTGAAAAAATATACCCCGATAATGCAAGAGGCGACTAAGAGGCAGACACTGAGGATTCGGGCCTCCATCAAGAAAAAGGTGAAGTATTGAGACATGACGTATATAAAGAGGGTGATAATGAAAATGGTGAGGGCGAGTTGAAAGCGTTGTTCATACAGTTTTAGTAATTTCTTGAAAGAAATTGTAACCATATAGATTATCGGAATCAGAATAAAGATTGCCGGCCCAATAAGGACTGGATAGGCTAAGCCGAAGTACAGATGTTCTTCGATGTAATCAGTTTTGATATTTAAAAAGGAGAGCACAAGTAGAATCACATTGATGATGCCTACCAAGAGCAGCAAGAGGTTTCTTTCTCGCTTCGGTCGAATCTCCCCGCTTCCACTCAGCAACACAAAAAACGCGTAGACGGTTAAAAAGAACCCACTGGTAGTGGGGACTAGAAGAGCCTGGTAAATGGGTAATAATGGAAAGAGAAGAGTGAGAAAATAAAGGAATATGCAAGAAAGATAAACAATTTGGAGCGTAAGTGCTAATTTTTCAATATTCGCTTTATTTTTCTTATAAATTTGAAAAATGATAAGTTCCATGAGCAAACTTAAGATTAAACTAATTGCAATTAAGGCAATTAGCAGTTCATATATCATCTAGTTCCCAGTTGTATGCGTTTTCGGTTTTTATGTTGGATCTTGAAATTAGAATACAATGTATCATTTTATAAATCTATCATCAATTCATAGAACCAAGAAGTTGACTTTTACCGAGAACGTCCAGAGCTGAACCTAAATCCAGTGTTAGTATAAGCGTAATCGTATATCATATTATTTCTCAAGTAGCACGCTCGACCTCCTTTCTATCAAGCTGAACTTGACTTTCCATGCCTTATTGAAGGCATATAGTTAGCGCCTCTTCAAAGAACACCCATAAGATGTGAAAAAAATGAGTATTTATAAATGACGGCTTTCATAAAGGGGTAATGAAGATACTGAAAGTTTGGATTTTTACTCTAGGCGGGCAGCAACTGTTCTTTAAAGAGTATGAACGGATGGAGCCTAGTGACAATCTTGTTGCGAATTTATTGAATACAGGGGTTATCAATTCATTCATTACTTTTTTTAATAATTATTTAGTGAAACGATTATGTGATGCAATGCTATTTGGGGATGTCCTTTTCAATTTCTATTATAGTTTGGACAGCGAGTTGAAAAGCATCATTTTAGTTATAACGCGGATCGATCTGAAGTTTGACTTAGAGGTGCAACTGAAGGTTTTACAAAAAGTGGCACAAAAAATCGGCGAGGATTTTCACGAGTGCTACAAGGAAGTGTTCGAGCAACTGGAACACAATTTGAATGGTTTCACACCGTTTGGGGATCGGTGTGATGAAATAATTCATGAGATGGCGGGACAATTTAGCTAATCCATTAATCTTAAGGGTTTTATTCGTAAAGAGGATGGGTTCTCCTTTAAAAAGATAGTAAAAGCGTTTAATACTTCTTTTTTAGGGTATTTTTATAAATTCAATTAGGATCAGTTCATTGGGTGCCTGTATGCTAAAACTCAATTGCGTGATTTTTTATTTTTCCCAGCAAGGCAGCACGCAAAAAATCGCACAGGCAATTGCCGAAGGATTGACCTCTAAGAGAAGTCGATGCGAACTAGTGCGATTTACCAAGTTAGCGCAAGATTTAGTATTGGTTAACAGGTTTGATTTTAAGAACTACGATCTAATTGGGATAGGGACCCCCGTATATTATTTTTATCCGCCTCATCACCTTTTTGAGGTGTTTGAGGCTTTTCCGCAGCTGGAGAACAAAAGAGCATTTCTGTTTTCAACGTCGGGAGGCAATCCGGGGGCGGCGTTGTTCAAGATAAAGCAAATTTTGGATAAAAAGGGACTTAAAATAATCGATGGATACGATAAGTGGATAGGATTAGATCAACACCGCTGCTATTCGCATTTTGAACAATCGGCGCTCCCGCGCAGTATAGGGCATCCGACCGAGAAAGAGCTCGGTGAAGCGCGGGAGTTTGGCCGGAACCTCATTTCAAAAGCGTTGAACCCTAATAAACTAGAAAAAAGCGATTTCTGGGCGAAGGACAATGACTGGGCGAAGCAGGGGTGGAAAGGGCGGGCGGAGCCTTTTATGGAGAAGTGGTTTCCTGAGTTTCATCTCAATGAGGAGAAGTGCACCCAATGTGGGAAATGCGCGGAGCAGTGCCCAGTGGATGCAATTGTATTAGACCCATATCCGCGTTGGATAAAGGAATGCGATCGGTGTTATCTCTGGTGTGATTTATACTGCCCTGCACAAGCCGTGGAATGTGATTGGACGAAGCAGACTGCCTTCATGGATAAAATTTTAGAAGACGCAAAAAAGAAGGGGCGAATTTAACAGCAAAATTGGAGATTAGGGATCATAGAACGACCCGTTTAAGCTCAATCACGTTTTTCTTTTGGTAGTCCCGGAGGACCAGATCGACTTTCAATTGGGAAAACTTAGTTGCTTTACAGATATCCTCGATAGTATGAGTCCCATCGCATAACTGTAAAATTTGCATGTCGTTGAGCGGAAATTTTACCTTATCCGTTAGCTTCATTTTCAGCACGGGAAGCCGGATCGTATATTGGGGTGTTTTTGGGGAGAGTTCGATAACTTCAGTCGGCTGAGTTGGTATCTCTTGTGGGGGAGGAAGGGGTGCGGGAGTTTCAAAATCGGAGCACTCAGAGGAAAAGCGATTATAATCTAGAGTTCCGATTAGGTCATCGACTCGGTTTGCGAATTTATCTATTATATTTTTGAAAGGAAGGAGTTGCCCAACTGGACCTAATGGCGCATAAAGTATGATCAGCGCTTTTGGACTGACCTTAAAGAAAGCCAAATTAACACCTCCGAAGGGAATGCTATAATCGCCTTTCTTCAATAATGCGAAATTATCCTTCGAATAGGATCGGATAAAATATAAGTATTGATCGAAAATGGAGGTGGATTCGACGAAGTGAACTGTCCCCACGGAGTCAGCAATAGCCACATAGGCTCGAGTCACGAGTGTTTCCCTAAGAACGGCCTGTATTTCTCTAACTAGTGCAAGAAACCGCTCTTCCTTTTCGTCTAACCTTTCAATTATGGGGGTGGCACTCATAACTTCAAGCCTCGACTAGGGGAGCTTCCGATGTACTTCAGTCGATCGTGATTTAAAAGACATCGTAATTTTTGGTGGATTAGTGCAATGAAAAACCATAATATTAGGATTGGGGACTTGCAATTTTCATTTAAACTATTCAATCTTGCTAATCGTAGGTGCATAGCAACTTTGCTAATTTTTCAAAATTAATGGGAAAGCGTTGGCCATTTTTTTGAAATATGAAACGATAATTCGAATTCTGTAGACAAGATTACCGATGTTTCGTCTACTGAAGTCTAACTGATAGCGAATTATGTTTATTAATAGATTTCCCGTTAATAATCTATGCGAGCTAGCTTGTACTGAGTTTGAGATCATTGTAAATCACGTTGTATCATCTAAAATATTTAAATAGGGCGCTGTATTCTCCAGAGATATGGAATTTTCTCTTAGAGAGGCTGCTTTCGGGTAAAATACCTACACGATGCACTGGAAAAGCGAAATTTAAGACCTTTTAAGTGCGTCAAAATTCAGCCGAAAAAGCCTCCCCAGGAAACTATTCCCAAAAGTGGTTAAAAGAGGTGAAAAATTGGTAACGCAGAAAGTAAGAGTGGTTAAGCTAGGACCTGAAGGCCATACTGAATGTCTTATGGCTTGGCATGAGGCATATCCAATAGTGGCACAGAGCCTTGCTCAAGGCTGTTTCGCCTATATTGAACCAGATAATGTAATTATATCCAGCAAAAAGGAATTGCTTGAGCGAAATGTTGAAAAAGTAATTATTTATGCCCCTGTCGCTGGAGGCTAAAAGCTTAGTGAATAAAATTATTTTAAATCTCCCATCGGACTGGTATTACTTCCATTCCAACCAATTTATCCCGGTTAGAAATAAAAAAGCCTTCGAATCCGGGGATCTCCTTTATTCGACCAGAATCAACGCGTTTTACATCACGACTCCAAGACAGAAACTCAAACAGATCAGCCAGCAACAGCTAGGAAAACAGATTTTCAAACGAACCACAGAGTTCCAACCACATCAAGTCAGGCGAGTATCTAAAGAGAAAAGTTCGTTTACCTTTAAAATGAATAAAAATTGGGAAATTACCAGTTATGTGAAAAAATATCAACCTAATCGGATTGATCCGACTATTACGTCTGGCTATGCACCTAGACCTCCACTGACAGAAGAAGCTCGAATTGCCGCTTTAAACGCAAATGAACGTGCGAAAAGCCTGTTTTATAGGATTATCCAGGATGATGCCCACTTTCGCACGAATGGACACGTGCTTTTTATTAAAAGCGAAAATGGTCAAACTTATGAAATTGAATTGAGCACAGGAACGGTCCGGAATTTTAATGGCGGTTATCTCTGCGTTTGGGTTTCTATGCGACAAAGCTCGCTCCCCCTTTATGATGTTATCATTGCCAAAGCCCTTACCATTGCCTACGCACCGGATAAAATTTCAACTTTGAAGTAACACTATTTTTGCAAAACGATTTTTAAATGGATTGAGTAAATTTTATTCATGCAGTCCCGCAATAAAATTAAAATAAAACAGAAGTTATGTCGAGGACCTCTCGAATGCGGTATTCGCTGTGTGAAGAGCTGCCCTTATAATTTGCTGGCATACACTCAGAAACGAATACCGAATCTTGGAGAAGAACCGAAAGAGTTTAAAATTATTGTGGCGTTCCCGATCCTCTGCAATAACTGTGGGAGATGCGTTGAAGTTTGCCCGGACAAAGCGATTGAAGTGAGCGCTCCTAAACCCTGATATTTTTAACTTAAATAAAGTTTATTTGGCTAATAGATCCTAAAGGAATACCTTCCAGATTACTTTTTAAATAAATCGCATCATTATTTAATGGGTTTTTAACCCAACCATAAAATCGACGAGGATAAATTCTATGAAAAAACTAATACCGATTCTATTATTAAGCGCGTTATGTCTATCTATCGGAATATGTTCAATGATATCTCCACCAATAAACTTAGTATCAGTAAGCGGACAGAATGAATCATCTTTATTAATTGCGGCCGAGACCCTGAGTCCTAGAGTGGTCTATAATAAAACATATTCGGCAGGAGGACAATATTACTACAATTATACACTTGCAAATCCGAGTTATCACACAGACTATCAAATTGTCTGGCTACATCCCGATTCGAATTCTAATTCCGACCTCCAACTTTGGAACGATTCGGCTTGCACCCAATTTTTGAGCGAGAGCGAAAACCCAAGTAATGGGACAGATGACTGGATTGTGTTTCGTACACTCAGCCTTTCCAAATCATTTTATCCGAAAGTATACGGAACAAACAATGGGACTTCACTTATATGCGGGGTCGATTCTACTTATATTAATGCCTACACGCTTGGAGCTCCTTCGCCTTATCGCGAAACGTCTGTAGCAGCGTACTATCCTTTCGCATTATTCACCACTTCCACGGCCTTAGATACATCGGAGCAATATGATATTATCTTAAATGTCAGCTCAACCCTGAATTGCGGACTGTATATCTATCGAATGGATAATTATCAAGCAAAGGCTTATGGTGAATATATAATTGGGCGTTCTTCTGTAATGGGTCAGAACCAGTATATCATGGAGTGGACTCCCGCGGTTAATGATCGCTATGGCATTTTAGTACACCGAATTTCGGGGAGCGGTAAGTTCCAACTGCAAATTCGCGAAAGCTTTCACGTGAAAGGTTTAGAAAACGAAACTCCCATAAGTGACACTTATGACCCCGATGAATTCTATGCGTACAATTGCACCCCGTTAGCTGGAAAATATGCTGTATTTTGGCTTGATCCCCCATTCTTGGGCGGCGATGTTTGGGCTCGTCTATATTCAGACCTATTTTATACCCAATCAATAGAAGATTCTTGGACAAATCCTGATGGTGAACAAGAATGGATCATCTGGAAACCCACCCAGACCCGAACATATTACCCCCTTGGCCTTAGACTTACAGGAGTTAGCGGATCTATCGGTGTTGAATTTCAAATAGAAAATGCGACAGCATTAAAAATTGGAACGAACGATTTAAAGATGGCTACTGCATCAGATCCCATCGAGATTTACCCCGTATATCTAGATAAGACTAAACTCTATAATTTCTCTTTAACTTCAAGCGATGAATATGATTTGTTTCTATACTACCTCGAAGCCGGTGAAGCAACCAATACCACTGGATGTGTTGCGTATAGTTGCCACACAGCTCCTGCTATTGAAAACATTACGAATTACAATCCTCCAAAAAACGGGGTATATCTTATCTTAACAAATAATTCCGGAATGGCAATGAGTAATCCTATAACACTTCAAATAACTACCCAGAACAAGGTTTCTACAGTGCTCCTTGACGAAGCTCACATTAATCCAACATACAATCCGCAGTCAGGGTACCTGTATTCCTATGATGCAAAAGCAAACAACTATTCTATTGTCTGGATTCAGCGGTCAGCTCCACTTGAACTCTATCTATATACTGAAAGTACATATACAACTCTTCTTGATTCGTCAGTCAATGGCGCAGGTAATTTAGATTGGATTCTCTGGCGTCCCACGAACTCAATGTATTATCCCTTTGTTGCTTCTGATCAAGCCACCTCAGCTTATCTAGAAGCAGAAAGCGCGTTAAATGTAACTGTTGGAAGCCCGGAGATTGTCAGTCCTTCAAGTCTCGTTGATCCCGTGGAACTTTATCAAGTGCTATTAAGTAATACGAGGAAATACAATATAACGTTAGGGGTACCTTTTGGGGCGGATTATACGCTCTATCTCTATTATTTGCCCCTAAATGGACATGCTATTATTGGCGAACAAATACAGGCCTCTACGCAGGGAAGTGGAATGAACCAAACAATCACTTTCGAACCGAGTACCACAGGATTTTATGCCTTAATTACAGTTTATAGAAGTGGAACTGGCAATCCAATCATGTTTGTTCAAGACATTACTCCAAGCGGCGGCGGCGGTGGCATACCTGGATTCGAAATCTGGTTGACCTTAGTTGGATTTATCGCCTTAAGCTTCGTATATCGAAGACTAAAACAAAAATTTTAAATTTATTTCTTTTTTTTTGGGGGTATAAATAAAGTCTTTAGAAGAAATTTCTATTTATTGCTTCTTTTTATTGTTTAAATGAGTGAAACTTCAAAAATAGTAGCTAAAATATAGTCTTATTCAATAATAAATGGCAAAAAATTACTAAACTTATAGTCCGTTTATTTTTAAATAGACAAAATTCGATAAAATCTTCAGAAAAAAGATATCTCGATCATAAGCTTAGCTTTAGTAAATTTTTGAAACTGTTTATAAACCCTCGGAGAAGAACCGAATGAGTTTAAAATCATTGTGGCATTCCCGATCCTCTGCAATAACTGCGGGAGATGCGTTAAAGTTTGCCTGGATAAAGCAATTGAAGTGAGTGCTCCTAAACTCTAATTTTTTTAACCCGATTCTTCAAAATAAAAAGATTTTAAAAAAGCGTTATCGCTAGTTTTCTAATAAAATTCTAAATAAAAAATACAAATTAGAGAGAGGTTTTTACTTATGGTTAAAGTAACAATGGATAAATGGGTTAAGTCCTTACCCCCCGAGTATCAGGAGGCCTATCTCAATGGATGGGCCCACAATTATGCGTTAGAGGGTACAGCAGACCAGTATGAATTCGCTTCGGCGATTAGTTTTGCAGATACGACTTGCCGCGATGGTGAACAGCAGCCGGGGATAGTCTTTACACCGGAACAGAAGGTAGATATTGTGCAGACCATTGCAGATGCAGGAATTACGTTAATAGAAATCGGATACCCAGGAGTTTCAGTTGAAGAAGAACGTGCCTGTAAAATGATCAGGGAAAACGCCCCGAAGGCATTTTGCTACGTTATGGCTCGAGCAAACCAGCATGATATTGATGCAGCTTTACGTTCGGATGCGAAAATCTTGGATTTATTTACCAGCTGCTCTGAATTCCATATTCGTAAGAAACTGGGAATAACACCGGAGGAAAACATCGATTCCTATCTGAAGATGTTGGATTATGCCTGCGACCATGATATGGGGATTGTCTTTGGCATGGAAGATATTTCACGAAGCCACATCGATTACTATGTTAAAATCATAAAAGCGGTACATGACCGAGCTGGGAAACACTGGCTGGGTACAGGTATCTCTGACACCGTTGGCATATTCAACCCAAAATCTGCTGTTTGGTTCTATAAACAAGTCTCGTCTCGTTTAGAAGGCATCCCACTTGGCATGCACTTTCATAATGATTTGGGCATGGCGACGGCAAATACATTAGCGTGCATAGAGGCAGGCTGTTCCACTGTCCAGGGAACGATCCTAGGGATTGGTGAGCGGTGTGGGAATACGCCTCTTGAGGAAGTTATCGTCGCATTAAAAACGATCTACGGAATAAAACTACGTCAAATCAATTTTGACAAATTAATGGAAGCGTGTGAGAAAGTTTCGCGGTATGCAGGCATACCCATTCCACCGAACAAACCTATCGTAGGGATGAACGCATTTCGCCATGAAAGTGGAATTCATGCGCATGGTGTGATCTCTGGAGCAGGAATATACGAAATTATTCCGCATGATTGGATAGGACGAAAGTCAGAATTTGCATTCGGGAAGTTTTCCGGCACAGCTGTTGTCTTAGAAGAGATTTTGAAGCCACAGGGGATCAATCCGACCAAAGAGCAGTTACGCGAAATTGTGCTCAAAGTGAAAGACATGAATGAGAAGCGAGAGGCAGAGAAACGGGCGGTCAAAGAGGAATTCGTTAAAAAATATTATGAATACATCCGTAGCATGACATTAAGCATGGATGAAGTCCTCGATATTGCCAAAGAAGTGATGAAAAAATAACTTCTTTTCTTTTTTTATTTCCTTCTATTTTTTGCCTTTAGTAAAATGGGGTATGAGCCAAGAATGCCAAAAACGAATGTAAATAATGTTGAGATTGAATATGAGACAATCGGTGACCCAAACTCAAAACCCTTGTTATTAATTGCTGGATTGGGGAGTCAGATGTATGCTTGGCCAGATGAAATGTGCAATAATCTAGCACATAATGGCTTCTTTGTCATTAGATTCGATAATCGAGATGTGGGGTTGTCAACGAAATTTGGGGAGGCGGGTATACCAGACTTTACGGAGATTAATACCGCTTATGCTCGTGGAGAAAAGCCTAAAGTGCCTTACACTTTAGAAGATATGGTTAATGATGCCGTTGGAATTTTGGATACGCTGAAGATTGATAAAGCCCACATCTGTGGGGCTTCAATGGGAGGAATGATCGCTCAGGTATTTGCATACAAGCATCCGTCCCGGGTCTTATCTCTTGCAATTATTATGAGTACAACTGGAAATCCTGAATTACCTCCAGGGAAGCCCGAAATCTTAATGCAATTCTTTGCACCTATTCCTTCCGAGCGCGAGGCTTATAGTGATGAAGCTGTACGGCGTGATCGTCTCATCTACGGTACTTTTGATTTTGATGAAGTTCAAGCAAGAGAATATAGAACAAAAGAATACGATCGCTGTTATTATCCTGAAGGGGTAATTCGTCAACTTGCCGCTTTGGCAGTTCCGGGAAATATTCAGCCCGAGATTTCTGCAATTCGAGCGCCAACTGTTGTTATTCATGGGAGTGAAGATCCATTTTATCCGATTGAAGTAGGAAAAGTGATCGCAAAAGCGATACCTGGGGCGGAATTGTTGATTTTAAAGGGGATGGGGCATAGTTTTCCTCGTGAAGTCGTCCCTCGTATTGTCAACGCATTAATTAAGAATAGTAACAAACAAGGTAAAAACTCACATTCCATTTAACTTGTATTTTTTACTGTGATTGGTCCTTAAAAAATATCCATCCCGATTACCCGGCGACCAAAATTGATTAGGAATACGGGAAGGAAGGGGACGTTTTCTTTAATGAACACATCGGCCGCGTAATAGTAGAGGTCCTGCGAGCGCAAACCGAGGGTGATAATCGGTTTGGTAACATGTCCGCAGATAGTTGGGGGAGCTCCGAGACTTTTGGCACGGATCCAAGTAGAATCATCGAAGTCAGGTTTGAGCCAGTTCTGATCCAGCGAGGGACTGGCTTTCCATTCAGAATTTGATAAAATAATCTCTTTTTCTCCGTTATGGTATTCAAGTTCCAAGTAAATGTTACCCGCCACGCGAGGGCTGATGTAAGAGTGGCATTCTGCGCAGATCACATTAGCGCCGAGTTTAATTTTATTAGTGGCATTGAAGAGTTGGATGCGCTGTCGAATGGGCTCTACGCTCAATGACATTTTGGAGACGATTTCGCCGAGTTTCTCCCCATTGAGATAGAGGTGCATGACCATATCGCACAGGCCTTGAATATAGCAGACTTTAATGGGTTTTCTGATAGTGAATCGTTTTCGGAGAAATACGGGTTCGCCTATTTTCACCTTGTTGGGGACCGTGATGAACTCGGATTTAAGTAAAGGATCTTGCCAAATGATTCCATTCTCAATCTCTTCAATTTTCTTTTGGTAGAAGAAGAGCGCGCTATTAAACTTTTCAATTAGCAGGTCAAGACCGTTGTGCTTTGCGCATCTGAGCCACAGCTCGCGGTATTGATTCCTCATGGACAATAACTCGTCTTTTAATTGTGTAATTTGAGCAATCAATTCAGCGGGATTGTAGTTGTCTCGACCTTTATTCAATTGGTTTTGGACATCACGCGCAAGAGTGTATTTCGCTGCGAGATACATGCCTAGTCTTGCCGCATATTCGAGGTAATCCAAATTATCGGCGTTCTTTTTGACTGTGGATTTCAAAGAGGTAATAAGCCGGAGCGCGTTTTCAGATTTTGTCCGGACCAGCTCCAGGTTCTTCACCTTCGGCTTGATCTTCTGATCAGGAAACGGATGCCGCCAAATGTGAGCGAAAAATTTGGCGGGATATATCCAATTAAGATCGTTATAGACATTCAGATCATCGAGTGCTTCGATAATTACGTTGTCTTGCAAGCCATAGAAGAAAAAGGCGAAATTCTTTTTGAAGCGCGCTGTATCCCATTGCGCGGGTGCCCAAGTAGCTTCCGCAGTGACTAGATAGCCGAAATAGTTGCATTCACGGAGGTTTTCATTCAGAAAGTCGCCCCAGACAGAAGTGGCAATCCCGAGCGCGCCGATTTCCAGCCCATATTGTGCCATAGATACAACATTTTGAATAGTCCGCTTTATATCTGGGAAGTTCCGGGTGTAATCATAGAGAGTTGGGCTTAAAATAACAGAATAACCATAGCTTCGCAGTTTTTGAGCACCCTTATACTTGCGTTTCGGGAAATAGTCCCAGTAAAACACGATTAAATCATTCGAGAGGTTTTCCAATAATTCCTTTTCCTTTAAAATGTTATCATAGTAACAGATAAGCTTGGTTTTGCCCTTTTCTCGCGCCAGGTTAATTAAGAATTTATAGAACTCTAGCATGGTTTTGCCCTTGCCCTGTTGGTCCACGAGTGCTTTGGTGTGATACTTAGCAAAATCAAAGGTCTCATCAAGACCCAAGTGGAGCCAGTGAGAAGTGAACGCGGAACACAACTCTTCATACAATTGAGTCAAGAATGATTTTACTTCGGGATTGGCGATATTGAAGCACGAGGCACCTGGGAACTCCCCTAGGTGAGCGTATTTCGGATAGTTGGTCATTAAAATGTTGTCCTGATGCCCGAATGAATTGAAGATGGGCACAATTTCCATAAAGTAACGTTGTGCATAATCTTGAAGATCCTTTATTTCTTTTTCAGTATAGCCGCCTCGCTCTTTCCCAATATCAGGATAAGCTTTGAAATTATAGCCATCTTCAAGATATAAATAGTGATAATTCATTTTAAACTGACTTAAAAATTTGATAACCTTCTTTAAATTCTCTAGAGTCGGGATTTGGTTCCGGCTGGTCTGGTCGGTTATACAGCGAATTTGGTAACTCGGATAATCGTCTATATCGAGATTTGGTACTATTAATTGGTTTTCGAGGAATTTTATTAATTGTAAAAAGGTATTGACCCCATAATAGATCGCCTTATCCGATTCTGCTATAATAATCGCCGAACCTTCTGAGAATCGGAGAATGTATGTCTCATCTTGAATGTTAGTCCTCGGTAATTCAAATTTGGTCCGGTCAAAGGCTGTTTCTTCAGCAGCTTCATCGCATTTATAGGTTCCAAAGGCAGAGAGCGCCTCCGAAATTATCTCGAGGATCACATCCTTCGAATTCACTTCGTAAAAACCAACTTTTAGGCCATCTTTTATCTTGAAAAAGCCCTTAATCGCACTCAGCTTTTTTGGAACCGGTAGTAAATTCAATTTATAACCAGTAACAGTTGCAGTGGGCTCTAAACTTTGAATTACCACGCTTTTCAATTCACATCCACCCGTTGGCAATAGTTCATGAAATCGACTATTTTGTGCAAAGAACCTTACTTATAATCCTTCAAAACGATGAATGTATCTGTACTCTTAATAGCTGGTATGAGGTCGATCTGCTCAACTATGAGATCATTGAGATCCTCTATTTTTTCGACACTTATTTCCAGGATAAAATCAAAGATCCCAGCAACCGAAGAAATTTGTTTGATTTCCTTAATTTGCTGCAACTGTTTAATAACATTCTTCATTTCATTGGCATTGACATTAACTACCATGAACGCTTTTATCAAAACCATCCCTTCTTTCAGGTCATTTTGTTATTTTCGTTCCTTTTATTTTTTCAATTCAAATTCGACAAAGTTTATGACTTCTAAGATGTCATCCAGTTCTTTTAATTTCTCGATGAATGACTTCAGCAAGTGATTACTCTGGAAAAGGGCTCGTAAAACCACATCGTATTGGCCAGTAATAGTCTTGATTTCAACTACCTTAGGATTATATTTTAACCGATTTATTAAGCCTTTTATATGCCCCTGTTTGATGCGGAGGAAAATGATTGATTTTAAGCAATTTTTCTCATGATAATAGCGAAGAAGCATTGTTAAGGCAATAATAATTGTTGCAAGTATGAGCAAGAGTAAATTATATTTGTAAGCCTCATTCCCAATAAAGATCCCCACAAAAATCGAGGTAAGTGGCTCAAAAGCGGCTAAAATTACCACCCATTGGTCCCATCGGAGAGAGCGGGAGGACCAGTTATTTTGACTTAGAAAATAGAGAAGGTAGGGAAAAATAGAGGTTTCAATACCGAGAAACCAAGCCCAAGGGTTGGAAAGGAGCGCAGGCAAAATCTGCAATTCGGTAAAAAAGAGCGTGATCTGATTGTTAATAATTGAACCCGCAACAGGAAAAATATTTAAAACAACTGCGAAAAGCAATAGGGTTAGTACACTAAAAAAGAAGAATAGGGTTAGTTTTACCATCGATCTGCCTAGTTGGAAATTGCTAGCCTTGTCATTGAAGCTCAGAACCCGTTTCTTTTCGGCCTGTGTGAAGTCATCCAATCCGGAGAGGATAATAAATATCACCCAAGTCAGAATTGTTGTGAGCAACGAGGTTAATCCAAAAAAGAGTGAGCCAGTAACTTCTGTTACAATAAGGCTCTGAATTGTGAGGATTCCTGCAACCAGTAACATGAGAAGATAGGTAATTTTAAGGGAATCGGCGAATTCCTGCTTCCGGAGCAAATTCCAAAATGCAATGAGAATAGTCGTCGCAACCATGTTGATTATCGCGGTGAAGATTACACCCAGATTTTGATAGCTAAAAAAATAGAAGAGGATTGTTATAAAGTAAAAGAAGCCAAGGAGGAGATAATAGACTAAATAGGGGATGTTTCGTTGTTTTTTCAAAGTGCCCATTTTAAAAGAGGAAATGGTTAGATAATTAGTGACTTGGATTTTAAGATCTTGAGCCGAATATTGAAACCAATTCCATTTCGCTGTGCGTTTGAAGTAAACATTGAGAACTAATGAGATAGCTATGAAAATAAATCCGCCAATGGTGGCAATGAGAAAACGCAGAAAAACTATCGTGAAAATAGAGTTAATGCCTGTTGTCAAATGGTAAAACGGCCAGGGCACAAGTCCCCATAGGATTGCCATTATTAAAATGGTAAAATAATTAGTCCTTTTACCGTTTGCAATTAGGGCAATAATTAATAAAACGATGGTAAGGCTATTAAAAAGGAGCATTGATAGGAATTCTTCCACCATTTTTAAAAGCCTCGAAACTGCATTTTTTTCTATCGGGATTATTGTGTCTTAAAATTTACCAGCTCTTGAAATGAATACCTATACACGAGTATTCAAATTTATAGGTTTGGGGATATAATTAGGCAGATAAAATAGTGGTTACTGGCAATGAAAGAGTTTTCGTTTTCGTTACGCTCAACTACAGAAGGAGCCGCGCACATAGAAATACCCGATATGAGTCAATATCGAGTCCCGACAGAAGCGCCGGTCTTCTATAACATCCTGATGGAAATGAATAGAGACGTTGCAGTGTTGGTGTTAAATGCCTACCAACAAATGCGAGAAACGCCCCTTTCGATCATGCTGCCTCTCGAAGCGACAGGTGTTCGGGGCATCCGCCTCCAATTGGAAGTTCCAAATGTTGGGAAAATCATCATGAACGATGTTTCCCCTGAGGCTTGTGCCTTAATGAAACGCAATCTGGAATTAAATCAGCTGACGGATCGCATTGAAATCCAAAATGATGATGCGCTGAATGTATTAAATGCTTATGCCAGACGCGGGCAGCGCTTTGATGTAATAGATATAGATCCATTCGGGTCACCGTCTCGCTTTTTGGACGCGGCGGTCCGCGCCTTAAAAATGGATTCGGGGTTGATTTGTTTAACCGCGACGGATATGCCGCCTCTCTGCGGCGTTAGACAGGACGCCTGCTTGCGAAAATATGGCGGTCGCTCGCTTCGCACGGAGTACTGCCATGAATTGGCGGTTCGTGTCTGTCTCAATACGCTGGTCACCACGGCGGCACGATATGAGATTGCCATCGAGCCGGTCCTCTGCTATAGTATAGACCACTATATCCGGCTCTATGCAACCCTTCAATCAGGTGCCCTCAAGGCGGACGCAGCCTTACAACAACAGGGATATATCGTCCATTGCTTTCAGTGCAACTTTCGGATGCCCACACCAAATTTATTAGCAGTTCGCCCTAATTGCCCAGAGTGCGGTGCGCCGCTCGACTATGCGGGTCCGTTATGGCTTGGTCCGTTTGTGGATGTCGCTTTCTGTGAAAAATTATTGACTATTGCACCCCAATTGCACTTGAAAACCGAAAACCGGATTCTGAAATTATTGCACCTCATTCTTGAAGAAGCTAAAGGGCCTCTTACCTACCAGAATATCCACCGCATCTGCGATCAATACAAACAGAGTGCCCCCCCGATGGCAAAAATCCTGCAAGCGCTCCATGATGCAGGGAATTTCGCTTCAAGAACGCATTTTTCGCCAGTTTCTATCCGAACCAGTGCGTCCCGCCCCGAAATTGTGAAAATAATTCAGCAGTTAAATGCGCGAACCTAAGTTATTTTTTAATCCATTGAATAAAATCACCCATAACAACCAAGAAATTGGTGACGACAGCCACGGACACTTTCAAATGCTTAGCGATTTCGCGGAGTGAATGATCCCCATCGCAGAGCCCAGCAATCCGCTGAAATAATTCATTTTCTTCGCTGTCTTTAGCGAACTCATCTATGTTAAAGGTTTTTTTAATTAACGGATGCAAGCGTATTTGCTTTATCAAGCGTTCTCTGTAGCAGAATCGCAGAACTTCCTTGATTTTTTCAAGAGTAATGCCCGTTTTGTTCTGAATCCCTTGTACGCTCCGAGAACCATCGACATTGAAGAGGACGTCGATCCCCTCTTGCCCAAACAAATTCAAAATTGATTCTTGCTCGTAGGTATCTTTTCTAAAAATGGGCATTGCTTCCGGGGTCAGCACGAAAATATCGGGTTCGTTAACGGGCGATTCAATTGTGACCATGCCGAGTTCAAATAAATAGCCAATTTTTTCAATTATTTCTTCGACCGGACTTTCCACCCGATTAGCTATTTCTTGAATATCGGAGGTGCCATCAGTGCGTAAGAGTAATTCAATCAATCCAATAGAGAGATTATATTCACCCAGCAAATCGAGTTCATCATGGGTTCCGAGAAAATCTGCTATTTGGGGTTTCAATAGCGGAACATCGGAAACCTGAATAATTTCATGTGCAAATTTCTTGAAAATGATTTCTTTAAAAGACTCAAATCCCTCTTTCTCAATACTGCCGGCCCAATTTTTCAGGTCGAAAGTGGCTTCAAATTGGCGAATTATTTCGCGTAATTTAATGCGTAAGTCAATTTTGTCGATATTCACAAAGAGAATCCCTAAAATGTATTCTCCTTCTTCGATCAGGATTTTAAAATCGCCCCGATCTACCGTCCGAATCAGTTTCTCTTTTTTAAGGCGATCCTCCTCGGAGGGCGGCTTCAGCGAATTAATGAAGGAAATTAACGCGGAAATAAATCCCGAAACCAAATCGGCATCTAATTTACTTCCTGAGAAACTGTGCCATAACAAGTTGAGCCCATGGTCCTTATGGATGAAAAAGATGTTGTAGATCATAGCGCTTGGATTCCTGCCACTTTTCCGCTCATACTTTTTCTGTGAAATACATCCGGTTGATGGAAATTGCCATGATGAGAAGGCCCGGAATCTGTACTATCGCACTGATGAGATAAAGTAGATGAATGTTTTCCTGGCCCAGAAGACTTACGATTCCCGCTGAAATCAACAATAGTCCAAATCCAAAGATGATGAACCCAATAAGCAGCATGATAACGTTTCGCCGCGCCATGGGAAGCTTGATCGCTAAATAAATATAGCTGATCGGTAAAAATGCGGCGAATCCAATTGCAGCAACCGAAACCGTTTGTGCCAAAAAGAAATCTTGAATGATAAATATAGAAATAATTACGACAATCGTATAGCCAATGATAAAAACGTAATAATCTTTCCCCTTAAATACAGCGTATTCGGAAACGATGATGAGGAATCCTAATCCCATCATTTCAAATAAGGTCGCGACCTTCCAGATCATCTGAAAGGTTTCATATGCCTCTAGGTTCAATCCGGTTAAAAAATAATCAGAATAGACTAAAATAGCACGACCAATTGCCAATGCTAAAAAGACTAGACAAAATGCGAGTTGGTTTTTCGTTTTTTCCGTGAATTTAAGGTGCTTCTTGAAAAAAATAAAAGAAATCCCGAATGTAACGACCACAACGCCGATCCAAAAGCCAATCGCGACCCAATCTAAAGGTATAAGTTCCATTTACATCGCCCACAACCATTTTTTAAAGATGTTATAAATCATATCGCTTGGACTCCTACCACTTTTCTGCTCATTTTTCTTCTGAGAAATACAGCCATTTGATTGCGATCGCCATGATGAGAATACCCGGAATCTGTACTATGGCACTCAAGAGATAAATCAGGTGGACATCCCCACCTAGAAGATTTACGAGCCCCGCAGAAATCAGTAGTAAGCCAGCCCCAAAAATGAGAAACCCACCGAGTAGAAGGATAACATTTCGCCGCACCATGGGAAATTTAATGGCTAGGTAAATATAACTGATCGGTATGAAGGCGGCGAATCCAACCGCAGCAGACGTAAAGTTTTGTACTGTATAGAAATCTTGAATGAAAAATATCGCAATAATGATGACAATGGCGTAGCCGATGGTAAACACATAATAGTCCTTCCCCTTGAATACAGCATATTCGGAAACGAGGATGAGGAAGGCTAATCCTACTATAACAAAAAAGTTTGCGATCTTCCAGATAAGCTGATTATTAAAATATTCTACCACGATTAATTCTGTTATAAAATAATCCGCATAGACTAAAATAGCGCGTCCGATCCCTAAACATAAGAAAAAGAAGCAAAAAGCTAATTGAATTTTCGTCTTTTCAGTGAATTTAAGGCGTTTTAGGAAAAGAGCCAAGGAAATTCCGAAGCTAATAACCACAACGCCGATCCAAACTACAATCGCGATCCAATCTAAAGGTAAAAGTGCCATTTATTTTCCCTATAACCATTCCTTAATCTGGTTCAGCCCCGTAATAGCATCCGGCGCGAAGGCATCGCCCCCGACCTGCCTCACCAGGTCTTCAGTCACGGCGGCTCCCCCAATGATGACCATTACCTTGTCACGCAGCTTCTCCTTTTTCAAGGCCTGAATCACCTTCTCGAGCTCTTTATCCGTCGCTGTCAGCAAGCATGATAATCCCAGGACGCGAGCGTTCTCGCGCTTCACGGTTTCTATGAATTTCTCGGCGCTGACATCGGTCCCTAAATCCACAACCTTGAATCCTGCGCTGCTCGCAAATGTCATGAAGATATTTTTCCCTAAGTCGTGCAAATCGCCAGCAACTGTCCCGATAACGATGGCAATTTTAGGACCTTTTTCTACAGTTTTCATGAACGGCGAAATAATTGCCAAAATGGATTTTGTAATCTCTCCCGCCATCACGAGCTCAGTCAGGTAATATTCCCCATCTTGGAATTTTTTACCCACAACTTCTAAGGCGCGGGTTATGACATTAATCACTTGCTTCGGGTCAGTTTTCGCATCCATAAGTTGGTGCGTTAATTCATCGGTCTTATCTGGCTCAATAGCAATGATAGCCTTTTCTAACGTCCCTAATTTTTCGCTCATTTTACAGACCCACCTAATGACTTAAGTGTTATTACTTAATTAAATCAGCAAATAAAAGCCTTCCTTTCTCGAAAAAAATTCGCCTCAAGAAAATTGGGCTTGAAATTTGCGATATTGGAGCATTCGTGCAAGAGTTCGCACCGCGTTCTGAATGGAGATGGTAATGGGAATCTGATATTTATCGAACTCTTGATGCAATGCCGCCTTCATCGACGGACTGCTAAAAGTATTCACGATTACGGGTTTGCCCTTCTGTTTCCCGTAAGTTTGAATGATTTTTCCTGGCTTCCGTAGTGGCAACCCGAGAACTTTTATCACACGCTCAGGAATGACTTCAATCCAGAGCAGCGCATCCACATTTTCATCTTGAAGTGTCGCAGTCAAACAATCTTCTATCATGACAAGCTGTGCGGGACCAATGTCGATAGGATTCTTTAAGCTAACCCAATCAGGTGCATTCTTTCGTATTAGCGCGTCTGTTTGTGGGGATAATTGAGCTAGGGTCAAGCCTTGGCGATCCACTTCATCGCTTGCTAAAATCCCTAGACTGCCTGATGAGGTAATAATCGCGACCCGGTTGCCGTTAGGAAGTGGCTGTAAGGCGAATCCTTTTGCAAAATCGAACATCTCGTAAAAATCGTTCGCTCGAATGATCCCCGCTTGTTTAAAGATAGCATCATACAGGCGATCATCCCCCGCGATGCTAGCGGTGTGGCTCAACGCCGCTCTTGCCCCTGCAGCAGTCCGCCCATTTTTCACCACGATGATCGGCTTCACCTTATTAACCTCTCTTGCCACCTTCAGGAATCGCGCCCCATCTCGAATATCCTCCACATACAAACAAATCACGGCGGTGGTGGTATCTTCTTTGAGGTATTCTAGGCAATCAACCTCATCCACATCTAATTTATTCCCTAACGAAAAAATCTTTGAGAAACCAATCCCCTCATGAAATGCCCAATCGAGGATGATATTGGCCAGCACGCCTGATTGGGCAATAATGGAAATGTTTCCCGGCCGGACATTCGTGAAATCCGTCTCTGCCGAGGTGAATTTATTAAGCACATTCGTAACGCCTAAGCAATTGGGACCGATAATTCTAACTCCTGAACTTTTTGCCAGCGCCGTTATTTTTTGTTGGATTAGGCGAAAGTCGGCTCTTCCAGTCTCCGCAAACCCCGCACTCTCAATAATAATTCCTTTAACCCCCTTCTCAATTGCATCCTGTACCGCTTGGAGCACGTGAGGCGTAGGGACCAGAATTATTACCAATTCAATTTCATCGGGAATTTCTTTTATATTCTTATAAGCTTGATGTCCAAACACCTGCTCCTTTCTAATATGCACGGGATAAACTTTAAACGATGATTTCAAGAGATACTCCGTCGTCCACATCCCGAAGCCCGGTGTCTCCGTTGCGCCTATAATTGCAATCGAGTGGGGATTAAAAAACATATCCAAATTTGCCATATTCAAAGAGTTTCCTTTCAGCCTTATTATTTTTTGCGGGAAGGAAAGAATCTTGAAGTTTCCAAAAGATATTAAGTAAAAATTGACTAAATCTTTTTAAAAGAAGTAAAGCAAAAAAAGAGAAGGATTTAGGTTAAATCCTTTTAGTATCGACTGCGATAATTCGGACCGGAATCGCGTCTATTTCCATAGGGCTTCGAATAAGATCTATTTTGCCCATACGAGGAAAAATTCTGTTTTTCTTCATAGACTTTATCAGAAAGATTGTTTTCCTCATTTATGGTTGGGACATCGGTTTCAGTCAATTCTTCTAGCACACCGTAACGGCCTTTATTGAGTCTGAGGGAGCCTTTGAATACTGTGGTATACGAGTTCTTCAGCTTGTAGAAATGGTCCACTACGACGGCATCGATATCATTATTCCATAAAGTCAGCAATATCGCCCCGGATTCATCACTAATCAGGGCTTCATTAACCCGTAAATTGTCCTCTGTTTGTTTCGAGGCAACTTCTCTCTCTTCATTTTTCGACACACATTTAAATTTCACATTAATGCCTTTAACACCGGGTCTTAAATTCCCAATAGTTCCAATTTCTTCAGTTTTATTATTCATTTTTAAAACGACCAATATATTATATATCTATCTATTTAAATTAGACAAGATCTCCAAAAAATAGAAAAAACTAGAAGAGCTACTCCTCAGCCTTGTAAAATTTTCTACTTGAAGAAAAAAACTTTTTGTCTGCAAATGTAACTCTTTCCCCATATATAAAAGTGCTGACAGCCCAAAATTAAATTCCTAATAAAATTCTAACCTGAAATCTTTGGAATACAAAAATAGAGAACAGATAAGCAAATTGATCAATCCAAGAACGAAATTGTTTTGAATTGAATTTTTTTTTAATACTTACTGGATTAATCCTAATTAACTTTGATAGGCGTGGGGAAAACTCTCTTGCGAAAAATTAAATAATAGTCAGGGTATTGGGTAATAGTATATAAGTAGAAAAGAGAGTTGAAGCCGATGTCACATACCTATGGTGAGATTCCCGATACTGTGAAGACGAAACCGTATTTCCCGTTGGGGCGGCACCTCTGGCGCGTCTATAGGCAAGTAGGGTTTGAATATTACGATAAAGCCATCAGCGCCTTCCCGGAGAAATTGTATCCCGCCCTGAAGAAACGGTTGGATGAGACAATCCTCACGGCGAAGGCGGTAAAGGAGGGGACGCTCCAAGAAATCCATAAGACCTGCGCGTATATGCTGTTCCCGCCGGTGGGAGCGCTGCGAGGGGACCTGCAGCAAGGGGCAATGAAGTTACTCTACGGAGATTCCTGCGATACGACCTTCGTGGTCATCAACGATTATACGCAGGAGATTTACTTCTTGTTAAATGCGCATTCGGAGGATGGAATCCCGGTCGATTGGTGGTATGCAGGGCCAGAAGACGGACTGCTGGATCGCCGCCATCTCAAGCTCGGCTATAAAATTCGGGAGTTGCCCCAGAGGATTTCCTCCATGACACGCGTCGGGCAGAACCTCATCAGCGTGCTTAAAGATGTGCGGAACGAGC
>Ga0315277_10003187_pt1 | contig 22366 bp, 19 predicted proteins | sample YL17G05_15_MG_FD_203695 | JGI IMG/M metagenome (GOLD analysis project Ga0315277, IMG submission 203695) | Sediment microbial communities from Yellowstone Lake, YNP, Wyoming, USA - YL17G05_15 | ecosystem: Environmental > Aquatic > Freshwater > Lake > Sediment | place: USA: Wyoming | collected...
TCCTTGCTTCGGAACTGGCGAGCTACGTCACGGGCCAGGTCCTGAGAGTCGACGGTGGGCTGCTCATGTAGCAGCCGGCGGAAACGGCGAGGGGGATGCTTTTGGCATCTCCCTCGCGACTTCGTGCAATCGGCTGGTTCGGCTACGGATTGTGCCAGCCGCAGCTAGCGCATCTGACCTCGGTTGCGTTGCACATCGTCCCGTCCTCCGGACACGGCTGTGGATGCGGCGCGCTGTTCGGGGTATCGCCGATTGCCGGCTCGGTCCACGTCCACGTCAATTGTCCGTGGGGGTGCTCATATTTCGCGAACGTGTTCGTACCGTTGGTGCAGCGGGGATTTCCACACTGGATGATGGCGTTAGGCATCTATACCTCCGGTTTCTGTGGTTCCGTCTATTGCCGCCTTATGCATTGGCTTGACGGCGTCGAGCGGCAGCGTGAGTTTGGGTCTGCCCGCTGCCTGCTTCGGTGCTTCTGGCATTCGGTTCTCCTTCCGGCTGCCGGTTTCCTGACGGCAGCAGCATCTCTATCCTCCTTGGGGGAGACGCGGCCCTTCCAGGTGTCTGTTCGACAAAGCCGCTTGTGGCACTGCGAGCAGAGCCGGTACCTCGTCTTCCAACTGTCCAGCGTAGCATACGGCGGCTATTTGTCAAGAGATGAAGCGTGGGGCGTCGGCTTGACATCGGCCGGGCTTGTTCCTATCCTAGCGATGAGAAAATGGCGAGTGACAGGCCGGTCACGATTCAGGAACTGAGGCAACGGCTGGCAGATGCAGGCACCGACGCCGGGCGGCTGGCCGTGTTGTTCGAGTTCCGGGGCCGGACTGCCGAACTGCCGCGTGCAGAGGCCGAGGCGTACCTGAGGGAGGCGGTTGAACTCGCCCGGAAGACCGGGAGTCCCGACAACCTGGCGCGAGCGGGCGTTGGGCTGAGTGTGTTCTACCGTAACATCGGGGACATCGCCCGCAGCCTTGAGTGCGCGAGTATCGTGCAGGAGGTGGCAAAGGCGTCCGGCAGTCCAAGTCATGAGGGGTCTTACCTGTACCTGGTTGGTCGGGCCCACGAGGTCCAAGGGAACTACAAGCTCGCCCGCGACTACTACGAGCGCTGCCTCAAGGTCTTGCGCCAGGCGGGAAGCCTGCGGGGGGCGGGGGCGGCACTGAACCAGCTCGGGAGCCTGGCCGCACTTCAGGGACAGGCGGCAGAGGCTTTGGAGCGCTTCCAAGAGTGTCTTAAGATAGACGATGAGCTCGGGGACATAGCCAATGGGACGCTCCATCAGTACAACATCGGTTGGACGCTCGCGCGGCTAGGACGCTGGGAGGATGCTTTCGAGTCCTACTATCGCGCCATCGCGCTCGCCGAGCAGCACCAGATGCCGGCGCTGCGTGCGACTGCGCTGAATGCGCTTGGCGAGCTGTTTCTTGAGCGCGACAAAGCGGCCAAGGCAATCGACATATTCAGGATGCTGCAGGGGGGGGAGGAGCGCGGCGAGGTGCTGCCCGAGACGCTCCACGACGCAATGGCCAATCTCGGTCTGGCCTATCACCGGCAGGGAGACCTTGCGAGTGCGGGACAAGCCTATGACCAAGCCTTGGCCATGGCGAAGGAGTCCGGGAACCGCCGTGTGGTGGCGATTGTGCTCTGGCGCATGGCCGAGCTTGCTCTGGGCCAGGGACGTCTCGACCGTTGCCGGGAGCCGGCCGAGCGGTCCGCTGCTGTCGCCCGCGAGATCGGACTCCGGTGCGAGGAAGCGCAGGCCTTGAGGGTAATGGCCCTGTTGCACGCGGCCCGCGGCGAGGACGCGCAGGCCCGCGATTGCTTCGAGCAGGCGATGGCGCTGCTCCACGACCTCGAGGAGAGCCTGGACCTGGCCCGCGTGCGGTTCCACTACGGCCGATACCTGTTCACGCAAGGCGAGCGCGACTTGGCGGTGACGCACCTGAAGGAGGCCTCTCGCGCATTCCGCAAGCTCGGCATCGTCGCAGATGGGCACGAGGTGAACCGCCTGCTCTTCCAGCAGGAGATGGGCATTGACAGCGATATGGCCCTGCTGCAGGGGATTTCCGGGCTTGCGTCACTCGGCGTCGAGCCCCAGGTTCTGCTGGAGCGGGCAATCGGGTTGCTGCTCGAGGCGCTGAGGTTTGACAGTGCGGCCATTCTCGCCCGAGGTCGACCGGTGTTGATGCTGGGCAACCCGAATCTGGAACCCGCTCTCGGGCTGGGTGGGAGCCAGGAGCTGGTCGTAACCGATTCGATGCTCAGCTGGCCGGTTCGCTATGGTGGGAGTCTGCTCGGGCGCATCCATCTCGAGCGGGCGGTGCCGGTGACGACCGAACACAACCATCTGGTGCTTGACACCGTTGCCAACCTGCTGGCGGCGCCGATTCACCGGCTGACCGAGCTGGCGGTAAGCGTCGTCGAGGAGAGGCCGGGACTCGCCGGCCTGCGCTATCGGGGCGTAGTCGGTCGGAATCAACGGATGTTGGATGTGCTGACCACAGTCTGCGCCGTGGCGGGCAAAAGCGTGCCGGTCCTTATTCGTGGTGAGAGCGGCACCGGCAAGGAGCTCATCGCCCGTGCCCTGCATGATTCGGGCACAAGGGCTGGCAGGCCGTTTGTGGCTGTGAACTGCGCAGCCGTGCCCGAGGACCTGCTCGAAACTGAGTTCTTCGGTATCGAGAAGGGCGCGGCGACCGGCGTGACCGCGCACAAGGGCAAGTTTGAGACGGCCGACGGCGGGACCGTTTTCTTGGACGAGATCGGTGACATGAGTCCGGCACTGCAGTCGAAGCTGCTCCGTGTGTTGCAGGAGAAGGCTTTCGAGAGAGTCGGAGGTTCGGTCCCCATCAAGGTTGACGTAAGGGTCGTCGCGGCGACCAACCAGCCTCTCCCGGACCTTATCGCACAACGCAAGTTCCGGGAGGACCTCTACTACCGGCTGAACACGGTCGAGTTGCTGCTCCCGTCGCTGAATGAGCGGCCCGAGGACGTCCCTGATTTGGTGCGCCATTTCATCCGCCGCAGTAATCAGGAATTCGGTCGCAACGTGGCCGACGTTAGCCCGGAAGCGATGTCACGACTCACGATGCACCGCTGGCTCGGCAACGTGCGCGAACTGGAGCATGTGGTCGAACGTTCGGTCCTGCTTGCCCGCGGAGACACGATTCAGGTTGGCGACCTGCCACCCGACCTCCAGTCGCAGTAGTACCAGCCCCCAAACACTCCGAGTGCCGGCTCCAGCCATCTGTCGACGCCTGACTCCCGCGCTTGACATGACGGCTGGCTGGCGGTAGAACTGCACCGTGGCACAGATTCGGCCCGTCATGCCAGAGGCGGCGAGCCCGGGTGTGCGCGTTCGGTTCAAGCTCCTGACGTTCAACGTCCACAATCTCGGCCGCGCGGACAACTCCGATGACCGGACGTACCGGGCAAAGATAGACTACCTGGCCGACGTGCTGGGGCGGCTCGACCCGGATGTGGCAGTGATTGACGAGGTACGCGAGCCGGAGAGTTTTGACGAGCTGGCCGACCGGCTCGGAGCGTATCCGTACCGTTTTCTTGGCGACGCGCCCCCGGTCAACCGCAAGATTCAGATTGGCATCATTTCCAGGCTGCCGATTCTCGAACAAGGGCAGTGGTGCGAGTTCCCGGCGGCGCTGCCCGGCCCCGAAGGTGAGATGATGCGGCTGGCGTTCAGGCGGGCGATGCCGTGGTCGCGTCTCGAGTTGCCGAACGGCGAGACGCTGCTTGCTGTGGCCGTCCACCTCAAGTCGAGGCGGGCGGCGGCCGAAGAGATACCGGAGACCGAACCGCCCCGGCGGCGCCGGTTGCTCGGCCGGTCTCTCTCCAATCTCATACGGATAGCCGAGGCCGCAGGCCTGCGGTGTCTGCTCGATGAGGCGATGGACCGGAAGACCGCTGACCACTATGCCGTGCTCGGCGATTTCAACGACGCGCCGAACTCAACCGCTCTCAGCCTCGTCATGGGCCTGGAGGACGAAGAGGGAAGCGAGCTAGTACAGAGCGAGGAACGTCGGCTGTTTCAAGCCTTGTGGCGAGTCCCGCTGGATCGGGCCTTCTCGTACGTCGGCCGGGGACAGCGGCATCTGTTCGACCACATCCTGGTGAGCCAGCGACTCTCGCTTGGCCTCGTTGCCGCCGGGGTCGAGAGCCAGTTGCTCGAGGCCGAACGCAGGCAGCACAGCGACCACCCGGAAGGCTACCCGCGCTCCGACCACGCCCCAGTCTGGGCGACGTTCGAACTGCCGGCCCGAACCTGAGGGCCAAGCCGGGCTGCGCGCGAGCGGCGCGCGCCGCGGTGCTTGACACGTCCCCGGCATGCCGTAATAATAGCAGTCGGACCGAGACACAAAAGGAGTGAATAATGCGCAAAGTAGTGGTACTGGCTCTCACGTCCGTGTTTGCGGTCACCTTCTTTGCCTCCTGCAAGAAGCAGGACGCCGAAAAAGACAAGGCCGCGGTGCGGGCTCTGGTAGAGGGTGACACCACCCGCTTCAATTCCGGTACGTCGGGCGACTCGACTGAAGGCGCTCCGCTCACCGAGGATACGACCGTGGGTATCTGGTGGCGCGGGCCGCAGACGCACGACTCGGTGCCGACCATTGAGGTCCAGGTCCAAGGCGACTCGGCTTGGGTCGGCTGGCCCAGCACAACTACGGTGAGGTGTTCCACTGGGTCAAGACCAGCGACACAACTGCGGTAAAGTGGACCAAGTCGCTCCGGGAGGCAGTGCAATTGAACGCCGTCTACGAGCGGAAGGGGAAGGACACCGACACGGACCGGGGATGGAAGCTCAGGAAGATATCCCTGGCGTACGGCCAGTCCGAGCCCACGAACACGGTGCGAATTGACTCGCTGAAGATCCACAGCTCGCTGCGCGACATCCTGATTGTCGGTCCGCTCGATACCTACTTCCTGCTTGACAGCCTAATCACCTTCACGCCGGCCGAGCAGCTCGATATCACGCTCTACACCAACGCCACCGACGGGTACGCGTGGCTGCACGCGTTCTGGGGTGTTTTGTTCGTAAGGCTCCCGTTCCAGGATCAGGGCAACGGGGTCTTCACCGGGACGTGGAACGCGCAGATAGTCCCGGGGTTCAGGTTCGCCATCTTCGACCTCATGACCAAGAGCACCCTGATGGATCCGTCCGCGCCCTACGACTTCAGCGGCTGGCTCCTGCCGTACAAGATACAGACTGCGGAATAGCCTGGCCCCAAGAGACTGAACACGGGAGCGGCATCTCGCCGCTCCCGTCTGTCTCACACCTCCGCGCCCAAGCCAAGTTCACCTTTCGAATCGGCCTGACAACGACCTCGCAAACCGCTGTGCGACTCACTGTCGCAGTCGGTCTGAGATTCGAATCCAGAGCCGACATGCAATTGCCTTGCCGAATCAGCTTGCCCATCATTGCGTGCATCGCCCTACAACCGAATGCCGGAATCGCGGTCGGCACAGCTGTGCAATTCAAGGAGAAAGTCGCCACGCAAATCGGCCCGAAAGTGGTCTTGGCAAAGGCTTCCCAAGCCACTCTGGGAACCGTCCCGGGAACGGTCCTCAGGGCGATTCCCGGAATGCCGATCTAGCCGACCATCACAGCGCCTAAACAGATTTCCTTCAAGTACTTATGTCGGTCAGATTCCGCCCAAGCTCGCCAGAAACTGCCCAGAGCGCGTGTTGTCGTCCTCGGGAGGCATTTCGCCACGGTTTTGACGTCAGCCGCGGCGAGTCGCATCTGGCGTTCTTGCGCTCAGACGAACCATGAACTTGGATTGTGCGGGTAGGCTAGGGTTTGGCTGCGAACGCGTACCCGGTGTTGTCGTCGGTCCCCAACTCAACGTAGGTCTGATTCGGGTTGACAGCCACGTCAGCCTCTACGCGTTGACCTCGGCCGAAACCGCAGTATCATGGAAGCCTGTGTACGTCCACAGCGAACGGAGTCAGAGCGTGCCGGCTCGACCCGTTCCTGTGTCTCTGTTGCCGCGACCTGTACGGCCCGCGTCCAGCGGGGCGACTCAGCAGTCCTTGCACGTCTGGAGTCGGTCGTGCTGGTGAGAGCACGTGCGCCGCTCCGGATCAGCTTCGCCGGCGGCGGCACCGACGTGTCACCGTATTTCGAAGAGAAATCGGGCGCTGTGCTCTCCGCCACGATTGACCGCTACGCGTTTGCGACAGTAGAACCTTCCCAGAACAACCTGCTTTCAGTACGCAGCATCGACTACGATATGACCGTGCGCTTCGAGCTCGGGGATCCGCTGGTCTATGACGGCCAGCTTGACTTGGCCAAGGGCGTCGTCCAGCATTTCGTGCGCGCCGGCACGTTGACCAGTGGAGCTGACATCTACCTCCATAATGATGCACCCCCCGGCTCCGGTCTCGGGTCGAGTTCGGCGCTGACCGTCGCCCTCCTCCAGGCGCTGGCACACTACGTCCGGATGCCGATGGATGCCTATGAGATCGCCGAGACGGCCTATCGTATCGAACGGCTCGAAGTCGGTATCAAGGGGGGCAAGCAGGATCAGTTCGCGTGCGCGTTCGGCGGCGTCAATTTCATCGAATTCAACGCTGACGCAACCGTAGTGAACCCCCTGAGGCTCAAGGCCGACGTCATCGCCGAGCTTGAGTATTCACTGCTGTTCGCGTACATCGGCGGAGTTCGTCTGTCGTCTCACATCATTGAGAAGCAGACCTCGAACTACCGGCAGGGTAAACCCGATACGCTGGAGGCTCTCGACCGGTTGAAGGAACTCGCCTACGAGACGAAGAAAGCGTTGTTGCTGGGGCGTCTGTCCCTTTTCGGCGAACTGCTGGACGGCGCATGGCGGTGCAAGCGCAGGCTGGCGGACGAGATCAGCAATCCGCGGGTCGACGAGGTATACGAGGAGGCCCGCAAGGCCGGAGCCCTGGGCGGAAAGCTCTCCGGCGCGGGGGGCGGGGGCTTCATGTTCTTCTTCTGTGACCCACGCCGAAGGTTCAGCGTGCAAGAGGCACTCGTGCGCATGGGTGCGACGATAGTCAACTTCTCTTTCACCAACGAAGGGGTGCGCTCTTGGACACTCGACTGATCGACGAGGTCATCGAGTCCGCATTTGACACCAGCGCGGATGTGATTCGTCGCACACTGGCCGGGAACCGCGACTCAATTCGGCGCGCAGCGGAAGTTATCAGCGGGGCGCTCGCCGCCGGTGGGAAGGTCTTATTGTGCGGTAATGGGGGTTCCGCGGCCGACGCGCAGCACTTCGCCGCCGAGCTGGTCGGGCGATTCCTCAAGGAGCGGCGGGCGCTACCGGCTCTGGCGCTTTCGGTCAACACGTCCGTAGTCACAGCAATTGGCAACGACTGCGGCTTTGATGAGGTGTTTGCTCGCCAGGTCGAGGCTCTGGGGCGTGGTGGCGATGTGCTGGTCTGTCTATCGACAAGCGGTAGGTCCCCGAATGTCGTTGCCGCTGCCCACAGAGGCCGAAACTTGGGTCTGAAAGTCGTAAGCCTGACAGGTGCGGATGCGGAGCTCCTGTCGCTCTGTTCTGACGTCGTGGTGGCAGTCCCGTCGCGGGAAACCCCGCGCATCCAGGAAGCTCACGCAGTCATCGGCCACGCCATCTGCCGCGTCGTTGAGCTAGCGTTGTTCGAGTGATGCAGGCAGTTGTCCTCGTGGGCGGCCGCGGCACAAGATTGGGGTCGCTCACTTCGACACAGGCCAAGCCGCTGCTTTCCATCGACGGCAGGCCGTTCATTGGCTGGCTGCTGCGCAATCTTGACCGGTACGGGTTTGACTCAATCCTGCTCTTGGCCGGCTATCGTTCCGAGCAGTTCGTGGACCTCTCGAAGGACCGACGACTTAACGGGAAGGTGGATCTCGTCGTGGAGTCAGAACCGCTGGGCACCGGTGGTGCGCTTCTCGGAGCCAGGGCCGCACTCGCAGGGGAGTTCTTTCTCTTCAACGGCGATTCCCTGTTCGACTTCAACTACCTGGACATGAGCTTGAGAACTCCCGGCGACTGCATCGGCTGTCTCGGCCTTCATGCCATGCCGGAAGCATCTCGCTACGGCGGTGTGTTGCTTGACGTTGACCGGGTTGTGTCTTTCAGCGAGAAGGGTCGATCCGGTCCGGGGCTGATCAATGGGGGCATCTACTTCCTCCGCAAGCGAGTGCTGGATTTCATCGCGCCGAAGTGCTCGCTTGAACGAGACGTGCTTCCGTCCCTGCCGGCGCGTTCGCTTGCGGGTTTCGTCTACGACGGGTTCTTCATCGACATCGGTATTCCTGAAGACTACGAGCGTGCACAGCAGCAGGTCCCAGCGCATTTCTTCCGACCTGCGGTCATCTTCGACCGTGACGGCACACTGAACCGGGACCACGGGTACACCCACCGTGCCGCGGACTTCGGGTGGCTGCCCGGGGTTCGGGAGACGATCAAGCTGCTGAATGACCTCGGTTACCTTGTGATCGTGGTGACCAATCAGGCCGGCGTGGCGCGAGGTTACTATACTGAGGATGACGTGCGCGAGCTGCACGTTTGGATGAACCGGGACTTGCGCCGGCTGGGTGCGCACATCGATGCTTTCTACTTCTGTCCACATCACCCGACCGAGGGCAACGTTCCGTACGTCCAGACGTGCGACTGTCGCAAGCCCGCTTCCGGCCTGATCGTCGCGGCAGTAAGAGAGTGGAACATCGACGTAGGCCGGAGCTTCGGTGTTGGCGACAAGGAGAGCGACAGGATTGCATGCGAGGCGGCGGGGATCAAACCGACGTTTCGCAGCGTGTCCGAGCTATACGATGCACTTCGCATGCAGAGCGTAGTCGGACCCGATCGTCCGAAAGGGTGATGGTTTTCCACAGCGTAGGTCTGTCGTCGCACTCGACGCCCGCCTGTCGGGCGGCAATCTCAGCAGCAGTGGCCTTCAGGTGCTGAACTCTACGGGCAGACTCGCAGCTAGGCCAGTCTGCTGTCAGCTACCCGGAATCCCTGCCGCGGTGCGCCGACCAGAACTGGAGCCCGAGGTCTGCGCGTTGCCTCACCCGGCGTCCTCGTAGAAGTCGTTGCTGTAGCCGAGGGTCTTGCCGGTCCGCCGGTAGCCGATGCTGCGCAAAAAGCCGGCTTGGTGCCGTTCCTGGAAGTGGTTCTCAACGCAAAGCAGCTTCGGGCGGAACGCCTCCCAGTCGATGGCCTTTAAAACGCCGAGTTCGGTTCCTTCGGTATCGATCGAAATGACGTCGATCGCGTTCACCCCCGGACCCGTCTGGGCCAGCGCCGCGGCGACCCCAAGCACCTCGTTGGGGTGGAAAGCGGGGACAAGTCGGACCTCGATCTGCGCGTGCTGACGGCGGCTCTCTTCCTCGACACGTTGCTGGTGGCGCGGGTCGAATGCCGTCCCGCTCAGCATGCCGTCGGTTGCGATGCCCATTTCGGCACGGTTTCGACCAGCTCGTAGCTGCTTGCTGCAGCCGGTTCTGCGCCACGGCGATCCGCGAACCTGGATTGTGCAGGGAGACTACGGTTTGACTGCGAGCGCGTGACCGGTGTTGTCGTCGGTCCCCAACTCAACGTAGGTCTGGTTCGGATTGACGGTCACGCTGAGGAGCACCGTGTCGGGCAACTCGGTCTGACCGAGGTCGAACGTGAATACTACCTGCTGATTCACCGCTATCGATGTCGTCCGAACCACCTGGGCCTGAGAATCGCCATTCACCATGAGAACTGCCCATGTGATATACGGTACCCGTGACCCTGACCGGACCGGTGTGGGCCGGGTGCCATGGTTTGTGACCCGTGCCCGAACGACTCGGCTCGCTCGCACGTATCGCACGCTGTCCACTCTCAGGTCCGGACGCTGTGGAGCGGTCTTCTCACTGATGAACACCGGTCTCGGATTCAGCGTCAGCGACAGCCAGCCGTCGTCCTTTGCCCGCGGCGAAAACACTGGTGGAGTCCCTGTGTAGGCCAGAGACTCGGCGGTCAGGCTGTTCGTATGCACCGGCAGCTTCACGCCGACGCCTCGCCTGTTGTCGGCATTCTTCCAGCACACCCACGTCCGTCTGCCGCTCACATCCTCGAACTCATACATCCGCACGTGGTTGTTCGCTGCTGTGTCGTCATCCGTCACTCTGCCGCTGCAGCGCTTGCCAGTCAGCTGCTCACCAACCTGCTGCATTGCCCAACTGTGTGGCAGCCGTGGCTGATTCGGGCACGTGTCCAACAGCCCGAAGCCCTGCGTGGTTATCCGGCCGCAGTGGGAATCACGGTATCCAGTTAACTCGTACCAGAAGGCATGGTCATAGCCACCGCGAGGGTCAGCCTGCCGCGCTATCGCCGATGTGTAGAACTGACTGAGGTTGCGGGCCTGCATGAGCGTGTCGGTGAGGGGCGGAGGATATGACGTATCTGACGAACTCCAGCGCGGCCAGCCGTACTCAGTCGCCCAGAGCTCCATGCCCGGGTAGCCCGCGGCCCTCATGATGGCGCGCGCAGTGTCTAGGTCGATGCGGAACCTGTCCTCGACAAGGAAGTTTGACTCAGTTTCATACCACATGTAAGGGTGGACCGACACGATGTCGAAACAGCTCCCAACGCCACCGTAGCGATGCTCGGCGAGGTCGAACATGTCCCTGAGCCAGTCCGCGCCGGGCGACACAGTGTGGGATTCGTTGCCGTCGAGTAACCGGTAGGTCGCACCGCCGATGACTTCCCGTCCTCCCCCTAGCGCGTGCGCAGTGCTCTTGGCAACCTGGCACATGCGCACGTAAAGGCTGCACCGCTCGCGGGGTGTGTCGATTAGCCCGCCGCTGCCGTCTCGATAGAACGTGTCCGGGTCTTGCCAGCACCAGAAAGCGTTCGCCTCCGGCCACACCTCCCAGTGCTTGACACTAGGCATGCTGTTCATGATGCTACGACAGTAGCCTGCCCACCAGTTAGAATCGCTGTTCACGTCGTCGTACAGGTTCTGGGGCGGATACCAAGCTGGCCAAGACGTGCCGCGACCACGGCTGCTCCTCGTTGGATCTTCGGTCCCGTAGCAGAGGATGCCGGTCATGCTGAAATTGTCATTGTACTGGCGGTAGACTTCCATGCCCGGATGCGTGTTCTGCACCCAGGTGTGCATCTTTTCGAAATCGTCTCTCAGCCATTTGATGCCGATGGACTCAGCCTTGTTCAGAGCGGTGTCTCCCTTGCTCCCGTCGGGGCTGTTACCCACGCACGCCTGCCACCGGTCATCCACTGCCTTCATCCGCCCGTAGACCCGGCAGCAGAGGTCTTTGCCGGTCTCTTCCGCGCCGCCGACGCGCATGTATCCGTACTGGTAGGGGTTCTCGTCTTGATAGTAGTACTGAATGCTGTCCGTCCCGGACCGCGTGAACCGGAACTCGTACTGCTTGCCTTTGGTGAAGGTCTCGCCGGGCTCCATCCGGATTCTGTCGAACTTGAGCCAGGCGTGGTCCTTCTCTGGGATGACGTTGTTCCGGTAAGCTACAAGCGCCCCATCTGGGTGCTCGTAGATGCTGAGATGGTAGCCACCACCCGCCCCATGGAAACCCGCAAACAGCTCAACGTAGCCGCCCGACGCGCTATCCAGCTCGTCGAAGTCACAGGTGATGATCTGGCTGACTCCGAGATCCGGTCGAGCCTTTGCGCTCATAACGGCTGTCAAGGGGTCGACATGATACGCACTCACTAGGGCGCTCGCGACCATCACGACCCCGAATATCCACAGACAAACGGTCCTCATCTCCTACCTCCTGGTGATGGCAACCCTCTCATACATCAGCGTCCGCTCCTGTGTAACAGCCAGAGATACGCTTGAGCAACGCTGTTACTGCCGTCGCGAGGGTAGGCACTGATCAAGTACCCGGCCCACAAATAGAAGTTCAGCGCGACCAAAGCGCACATCAGAGCCACCAGGAAGGCGGTGCGTCTACGCGTCATGCCGTTTTGCGACACCTGTAGACCTGCGACCAACGAAAGGATGGGCAAAGTCTCTATGAACGCCCGATTGCCGAAGGAGTGTCCGAACCACCAGCACCACCAGGTTCCATTAGCGACGACGAAGAGCGCAAATGACCCGACCGCGGCGATTGCCAGACCGGACAGCCCTTTCCGGCGGAACACGGCGCAGCCGGTCAAGAGCAGCAGGGCCGCATACCACGGGTTGTATACGAACAACCCGTGGCGATGCGAGAAGATAGTGCCAACAACGCCCTTCAGACCGGCACCGAAGTGCTCGGATGGGTACGTGCTGAGTCGCCACTGTCCCCACAGCAGATAGAGAGTGACAGGCTGAATCGCCGCGACGCCCAGGGCACCTGCCAAGGCGGTAAGCACCTCGGCAGTTCGCCACCTGCGTTGGCGCCAGGCCAGAACGACAAGGAACGGCAGCAGTAGGATGTTGGTGTTGCGGATCAGGAAGAGAAGACCGACGAGGACACCCATTACCAGACCTAGCAAACCCGGGACGCGCCGCTCGCTCCTTGGGAGACGGCTGATTATGAACAGTAGCGTGTTCGTCACCGTTACGCCGGCGGCATGCGACATCCCTGCATCCACAACGTAGTGGACGAGATTTGTGCCTACGAGGGCGATTATGCAGAGGCCGGCAGCCCAACGTCGGTCAACGCCGAAGCTCACCAATGCGAGATACAGAAAGTAGAACGACGCCACGCAGTACAGTATCATCGACCAGATGACAGAGATCTGGTATGGCAGCGAGGCACCGTCTGCGGGATGCCCTGCCAGAGTCGCCACTGCATGTCCCAGCAGGAGACCGGGTACCTCGAGAATTGCGACGCCTACCGGGTACTTGTTTACCATCAGGCCCCGAGGCGTGAGAACCTTTGTCTCGCTGGGCATCTGAGCGGGCGGGAACAGGAGCTGATAGTCGTTACGGAAGTCGATGTCGTGGTCAAGCAGCACCGATCGCGCCCAGGCGTAGTAGCCGTTGGCGTCGCCGATGATGATGCGTTTGTCTTCCCTGAGTTTCGTCGCGAAAACCGTGACCGCCAGCGAGCCAGCCAGCACTAGGGCGAGCGCAACCATGTAGAGTCGGTCGTACTTGCCTGCAGTACTAGGCGTGTCAGACATTCCTTGGAATCCTGATGGACCGTGGTTTCACGTGCTAGGTCCCCGCAGGAGGCCGCACGAAAGATCTGCTCCCGAAGGCCGTCTCGACGTCACAATGTGGGAATCGTAGTTGCACAACCAGGATTGTCAAGCACGGGTCGTGGTCTTCTGGGATTTCGGGGTGCGGTGTCTCATCTCCATTACGCCCAAGGGTGCGGGTCTATGAGTAGTCGCGGGGAATCCAGCCGAGTTCGCCAAGCGCGGCGGCGCCCGATCAAGGCCTACGGCATACTTCCGGATGCGGCAGGATGGCGAGCTCTGTCGCCGATGCAGCGCGTTGTCGCCGCCATCTTGAGTGGCCGAGTTCCGAGGCGGATTCAAACCGCATTCCGTCCGCCGAGCTTGGGATTCACGGACGTCGGCGTCTTCTGCGAGGCGCAACGCTCGCCGAAGGAGAGATGCTTCATCTTGCTTAACACTCGCTTTGAGCTCGTCGAAGGGGTGGCATATTGCAGCGCCTCTCGGCCGAATGCAGCAGGCATAACGGCCGCGCCGAGTGGAACAGCCGTGCGTAGTTCCGCGCGACCGGTTTGGCTGGGATTCCACCGATATCAAACTGCCTTGCGTTCAGCGGAGGACGGGCGAGAGGGGTTGTGAAGGCGGTCGCGATGTTTGACCCGAACGGGAGCGCGGATATACTCGCTCAGATGAAAGGCGTGGTCCTGGCCAGCGGGATCGGTGCGCGGCTCTTGCTCCTGACCAAGATAGCCAAAGAGAAGTCTAGCCCTCGTTCGTGAAGCGCCTCCTGCTGATTGACGGTCATTCGGTCATCTACCGGAGTTTCTTCGCGTTCATCCGTAATCCTCTCCGGAACTCCAAAGGGTTCAACACGTCCGCGGTGTACGGATTCGCCCAGACGCTGAAGAAGCTGTTCAAAGAACTGAAGCCGGACTACTGCGCGGTCGTGTACGATGCACCCGGCCGGACGTTCCGGGACGAGAAGTTCAGCGAGTACAAGATGCAGCGGCCGCCTGCGCCCGAGGAACTGCCGCCCCAGATGCCGTTTGTGAAGGAGTTGGTGCGGGCCTGGGGGATTGCGGGCTTCGAGGTCTCCGGGGTCGAGGCGGATGACGTGCTGGCGACCCTGACGCGGAGATTTGAGGGGCCGGGGATGAGCGTGACGATTGCCACCTCGGATAAGGACTTGCTACAACTCGTCCGCGGCGGGGTGACTGTGTACGATCCCTGGAAGGAGAAGCGGTTCGCCCCGGAGGACGTCAGAGAGAAGCTGGGCGTGGATCCGGAACTGGTGCCCGACCTCCTGGCTTTGAGCGGGGATGACATTGACAACATACCGGGAGTGCCCGGTGTCGGGCCCAAGCGGGCAAGGGAGATACTCGGACGCTGGGGTTCGCTTGAGGCAGCGCTGGCTCAGGACGAACGGGTGCGTGAGCATGCGGACATTGCTCGGCTGAGCCGGGAACTGGCTGAGGTCAGGGCCGACGTGGATGTGCCGGCCGAACTCGATTGCCTGAAGCTGAAAGCGCCAGATGCGGCGGCGCTGCAGGCCATCTTCACCGAGATGGAGTTTCGCGGACTGGCGGCTGAGGTCGCGCCGCACGTCGAGGTCCGGGCTGAGAGACAAGATGGGCTGGACCCTAGCAGACTGAAGAAGGCGGGAAGGGTTGGTCTGTGCTTTGAGCCGGGTCACGGGCTTTGGGTAGGCACCGAGCCGGGCGCAGTGGCGCTAGTGCAGGACTCAGGTGCACAGAAGGCACTGTTATCGGATGCGGACCTGCTCAAGGTCGGGTTCGACCTGAAGGAACAGGTGAAAGCCGCACATCAATCCGGGCTACACGTGGCTGGGCCCTTCCTCGATGTTGGGGTGGGCGCTTGGCTTTGTGACCCGAACCGACGGACGTTCACGCCTGAGGAGGTGACCCTGCAGGTGCTCGGCAGCCGTGTGCCTCCGTTGTCGAACGAGACGCGCGCAGCTCACGCGCTGACCGTGTTTGGGGCGCTTGAACCGCAGCTGCTGGCCATGGGGCTTGGCAAAGTCGCGACCGAACTCGAGATGCCGCTGGTCCCGGTCCTGGCGGCGATGGAGGAGCGTGGCATAAAGGTAGACCTGGGTGGGCTGAGTCGGCTTGAGGTGCAGTTGACGCAGGACCTGAAGGCGATTGAGCGGCGCGTATACCAAATGGCCGGGCAGGAGTTCAACATCGGCTCGCCAAAACAGCTCGGCACCGTGCTGTTCGATGAGCTGAAGCTGGCGCGCGGGAAACGGACCAAGACCGGCTATTCGACCAGCGTGGACGTCCTGAATGAGCTGGCGCCGAAGAACGACGTTGTGCGCGAGGTTCTGAGGTACCGAGAGTTGACCAAGCTGTGCAACACCTACCTTGAGCCGTTGCGTCTCGCTGCGCGCGAGAAGACGCACCGTGTGCACGCGACATTCAATCAGACCGGAACTTCCACCGGTCGCCTGTCATCGTCCGACCCGAACCTTCAGAACATTCCGATAAGGACCGAGTTGGGCGAGCGGATACGCAGCGCGTTTGTCGCTGAGCAGGGCAATGTCCTGGTCTCGGCTGACTACTCGCAGATTGAGCTGCGGGTGCTGGCCCATTTGTCCGGCGACGAGGAACTGGCGGAGGCTTTCAGGCGGGGGGAGGATATCCACGCCCGGACCGCGGCGGCTATCCTGCGAAAGGACATCGCGGACGTGAAACCTGAGGACCGGCGTTTGGCTAAGGTCGTGAACTACGGACTGGTCTACGGCATGGGTGACTACGGGCTGTCGTCGCGGGCGGATATCCCGATTGAGCAGGCGCGGGCGTTCCTCGATGAGTACATGGCGAGGTTCCGAGGTGTGGCGCGGTGGCGGGACCAGACCATTGAGCAGGCGAAGCAGAGCGGATATGTGCGCACCATCTCCGGTCGAGTCAGACCGACGCCCGGCGTAGCCGACCCGAACCGGGCTGTGGCCGAGGCGACCAAGCGGTATGCTATAAATGCACCGGTTCAGGGCTCGGCCGCGGATATCATCAAGAATGCGATGCTTAGGCTCGAGCTACGGCTGAGGGGCGCAGGATTCGGAATCGGGATGATACTGCAGGTGCACGATGAGCTTGTACTCGAGGTCCAGAAGACGAAGTTGGAGGACGCTCGCGAGTTGATCCGAACCGAGATGGAGAATGCCTGGAGCCTGACCGTGCCGCTCGTGGTCGAGATCGGCGCGGGCCGGAGTTGGGGGGAGGCACATTAGGTGGGTACCGGACGCGCTGTTCGACAGGGGCCGCCGGGGCCAAGGCAGAAGTCAGAAGTCAGAGACCAGAATGCAGAACTTCTGGTTTCGGCAAGGACTGTATCATCTCCCGTCAGCATACCGCGTTACTTTGATGATGCTCTGTCAGTCTGCGTACTCTGCGAAATCTGCGGATAGATACACCATGAAGCGGCGAGTGATGTTCTGCTTCGGGACAAGGCCCGAGGCAATCAAGCTGGCGCCGGTAATCCAGGAACTCACAAGACATCCGAGGGAGTTCGAGCCAGTGGTGCTCGTGACTGCGCAGCACCGTCACATGTTGGACCAGGTACTCCGTGTGTTCGAAATCAACCCGGACTATGACCTCAACCTGATGCGTCCCGGTCAGTCCCTGGCTGACGTGACCGTGGCAGTGCTGCGTGGGGTTGAACGGCTGCTGCGACGGGTCCGGCCGGACATGGTGATCGCGCAAGGCGATACCACGAGTGCTCTTGCCGCGGCGCTGGCCGCGTTCTACCAGCGAATCCCGGTGGGACACGTTGAGGCCGGGCTCAGGACCAACAACAAGTATTCACCCTACCCTGAGGAGATGAACCGGCGTCTTATCAGCAGTCTTGCTGACCTGCACTTTGCGCCGACCCGGGCGGCAAGGGAGAACTTGGTCCGAGAGGGTGTGCCGCGGGGTCGCATTCACGTGACAGGGAATACGGTCGTGGATGCGCTCAAGGCGACGCTTCAGAGCAAGGCGAAGTGGTACGTGCCGGGACTGGACAGGGTTGCTCCGGAACAGCGAGTCATTCTGGTGACCGCGCACAGGAGGGAGAGCTTTGGGCCAGGGTTTGAACGGATATGTCGTGCCCTGCGGACGCTGGTTGAGCGACATCCGGATGTCGTTGTCGTGTATCCGGTTCATCTCAACCCGAACGTGCGGAAGCCAGTGCGTGCAATCCTGAGTGGAGTGCCGAGAGTACACCTGATCGAGCCTCTCGAGTACCTGCCTTTCGTCCGCTTGATGGAACGCGCGTACCTCATTCTTACCGATTCGGGTGGGATCCAGGAAGAAGCACCTACCTTGGGCAAGCCGGTCTTGGTGATGCGAAACGTGACCGAAAGACCTGAGGCGGTCGTAGCAGGGACTGCGAAGTTGGTCGGCACCGACGCCGAGGCGATAGTCTCGGCGGCCAAACGGTTGCTCCGGTCCGGCGCTGCCTACCGGAGGATGGCACGCGCCCGGAATCCGTTCGGCGACGGCCGCGCATCGATCCGCATCGTAGCAGCGCTTCGCCGGTTCCTCACGACCGCGGCTAATTGACTTTGGCCATCGATTTCCTAGACTTCCAGCGTGAATAGATTAGTCAAGTATCTCAGCGTCATTCTCAAATGGCGCCGCCCTATCTTCTGGAACAGTGTGGTACTCACGGCTCTTGCCGTCATCGTCAGCTTCATATTGCCTCCGCGCTACACAGCCACCGCCCAGCTCCTGCCGCCGAGTGACGAGGGCGACATGTTCGGAATCACGAGTCTTCTAGGCGGAGCCGGTAGCGGCCTGAGCAAGCTGAAGGCCGGGCTTACCGGTTCGACGACTTCGTCAGATCTGATGCTAGGTATCCTCGGCAGTAGGACCGTGATGCAGCACGTTGCCGAACGGTGCAGTATCGCCAAGTACTACGAAATGCAGAAGCCCAGCCCGGAGAGATCCGTGCGACAACTGAAGGACATGACGAAACTCGCCACTGCCGACAACGGGATTGTCAGGATTTCCGTCGAGGCCAAGACCCGCGCATTGGCGGCTGGGATTGCGAACGCCTATGTTGCTGAGCTCGACAGCTTTCTCCGTTACTCCAACATCAGCCGCGGCCACAACATGAGGGTCTTCATCGAGAAGCGTCTTGGCCAGCTTGACACCAGTCTGGCGGCTGCGAGCGAGTCGCTGAAGGCGTTCCAGGAAGCCAACAAAGTGGCCTCAGTTGACGATGAGACCAAGGCGGCAATAGATGCCTATGCAAAGATGAAGTCGGAGTTGAGCGTGCAGGAGGCGGAGTACGAGGCTGTTCGGTCCGGGGCAAGCGATGAGAACCCTTATGTCGACAACCTTCGACGCTCAATCGCAGCCTCGCGCGACGAGTTGCGGAAGCTGGAGCAGGGCAGCGGAGCGAACGGGTTCGGAGTCGGCTTCGGAGTGTCATTCGAGCGCCTGCCGGTAGTGGCAGCCCGGTTCGCGCGCCGGTATCAGGACCTCAAGATACAAGAAGAAGCCTACGCTACGCTGTACCAGCAGTACGAATACGCGAAGATCCTTGAAGCCCGTGACGCTCCGACACTGACTGTTCTCGACTATGCAGTGCCACCGGAGCGGAGGAGCTTCCCGCGGCGCGTTGTCGTGGTGGGTGCCATCTTTATGTTCAGCTTGGCTGCGGGGCTTTGTTTTGCGTTCGTGGCTGAGTACTTTGACTTCCTGCGGGTAGCTAAGCCGGAGGAGTACGGTGGGTGGCGTCGCCTTGGGACCGACATCAGCGGGCTACTGGGCCGACTGCTTCCCCGCAGGCGGAAGTAGCTCGTAACAATGAATCTGGCGTCCCGTTCCAACCGGGACAATCCAGCGCACGCGACCCGTCGTGTCGCGAAGAATACAGCTTATCTGGCGCTTGCCGACGTGGCCGGCAAAGTCATGGTGTTCTTCTTCTATGTGCTGGCGGCGCGCCAATTGGGTGTGGAGAGGTACGGCGTCCTGTCTTTTGCGCTGGCGTTCACGACGATGCTCGGCGTCCTGACGGATCTGGGGCTGGGGACCATAGCCACCCGCGAGATAGCGCGGGATCACGGACGGGCGCAATCGCAAGTCAGTAGCGCGTTGACGATAAGGCTCGTCGCTTCAGCCGTCGTTATCGCAATCATTGCCGTGCTGGTCAACCTCCTTGGATATCCGGCGGCGACAGTTCGAGTCGTCTACATCTGCAGCGTCTGCGTGCTCACCAACGCGGTTGCCGCGTTGCTGTGCGCCGTCTTTCAAGGTTTCGAGCGGATGGAACTCCTGGCTCTCAACAGGATTGCGCAGACGGCGGTCCTTGTTGTCGGCGCCTTCCTACTTCTGCGGGGACCGGCCGCGACGGAGCGATACGCGCTTGTGTGCGTGGTGGCAGGTGTGGTATCGGTCACGCTGGCCAGCATCAACGCTGCGCCCCGACTGGTGCGGCTTAGGCTGAGTTTTGCTGTCGGCCACTGGTGGGACCTGCTTCGAGCATCCACTCCCATCGGACTGGCTACCGTATTCACGATGTTCTACTACTGGGTCGGTACCACGATGCTCTCAAAGATGACGGGAGATGCCGCGGTCGGCAGCTACAGTGCAGCCTACCGCGTGGCCAACGGCCTCGCGTTCGTGGGCTTCGCATTCTCGGGAGCAGTCTACCCGTTGTTCTCGCGTTTGGTCGCCAGCAGCTCCGAGCGGCTGGCCCGTGCCTTGGAGGTGTCGGTCAAGTACATGGTCATGGTGGCATTGCCGGTCGCAGCGTTCGGTACCTTGTTCGCGACGTCCGTCGTGCTCCTCCTCTATGGCCGCGAATACTACGGGGCGGCCGCAGTTCTACGCCTGCTCGTTTGGTGGGGAGCATTCGCTTCGGTGAATTCGCTACTGAGTAACTATCTCATTTCCAATGGTCGCTCGGGCGTGGTTACCGCGCAGACCGGAGTTTCGCTCGCGGTCAACCTGGGTCTCAATCTCGTCCTGATACGCGTCCTCGGTGGATTGGGGGCGGCCCTGTCGATTGTCGCCTCGGAGGCAATCGGTTTGGCCTACCTGGCAGCGTCGCATTCACGGATGCCACAACACGCCCAGGCCCGGTCGGTCTTCGGTGGGATACTACGCGTGCTGGCGGCGCTTGTTGCCGCATTGCCGGTGGCGGCTGTAGTTGCCAGATGGAACTGGGTAGCTGGCCTCGCGGCAGGGCTCTCAGCCTACGTCGCGCTTCTCATTGCGACCCGAGCGCTCGGCAGCCAGGACATGAAGATGCTGCGTCCTCTGCTTGGCGGCGGTAACCCAACGTGAGGGACTGCCGTTGAAGTTGGTGTCCGGTGCTGCACTTCGGTGGTTTCTAGTCTGCGAGCTGCTCTGCGTCAGTGGTTTTCTAGCATTCCTCGGGCTAGGCAACACGCGCCTGGCGCTGGTCTTCCTGATCGGGCCATTTCAAGTGCTTGCGTGGCTGGTCGCGTTCAAGGACAGCTCGTATGCGCTTGCCCTGTTCGCCGCGCTGCTCCCCGCGGCAGGTCTGGAACTGCTGCCGATTTCCTATCAGCGGTTCGTGTACTTCCCCATGACCATCCTTCTGCTGTTCGTGGTAACCCGTGGCTTCCCGGCAAACGGCAGGAGCATCGAGCGAAAGTCGCTTGACAGGCTTGACACCATCCCACTGGTGCTGCTCGGGGCATCGCTCGTGCTTGCGACGGCGAATGCCGTTGTTCATGGTTGGACTAGAGGGGACCTTTGGCTCCAGGCCGTGCTCTTGGTCGAGGTGATGGTTCTCTTGCACTTCTTCGCCGTCGCGCCGGCGACCATGACCGAAGTCCGCACGATCATTCTAGCATACTGCGTGACTCTGTCAGTGAGCATCGTCGCGGTGCGGCTGCTTTCAGTATTGGGCGGTGGATGGGGGCCGCTGCTGGGTGGAATCACCAGCAAGGGTGGCCTCAATGTACTCGGCACCTTTGTCTCCTGTGGAGCCGCTCTGCTGCTCGGCGCTTTTCTGCAGGCCGACAAGGCGTCCACGCGTATCATGATGCTGCTCTGCATGGCTGTCGTGCTGAGCACGTTGATACTAACGAAATCGCGCGGGGCATGGTTCGGGTTCGGCGCAGCCGTCCTGTATGCGTTCCTCAGAGTCCGGTCTGGCTGGTTGTGGACAGTAGCGGTGCTCGCGGCGCTGTTGCTTCTAGGTGTCGGCCAGCTACGCGAGGTCCTTCTATCGCGCGCCGGCGAGACCTCTGAAGGCGACCCTTCCTTTCTCGGGCGCGTCGTCCTGTGGGCTTACGCGTGGATGGCCTTCAAGACAAACTGGTTGTTCGGCGTCGGGTTTGACAACTTCAGGTACGTCAAGCACTTCTACGGATACCCCGGGCCTATCTGGTGGATTATTCGATTCCACGCCCACAACATCTTTCTGGAAATGCTCGCGGACCTTGGTGTGATAGGCTTCACAGGTTTTTGCTGGCTGTACGCACGCACACTAATCCGTCTGGACCGGGTCGTTCGGGCAAAGAGCCCAGATCGTTGGGCACTCGCGCTCGGTCTGGGAGCCGCATTGGTAGCATATGCGGCTCATGGGCTGTTCGACTTCGTCGCCTGGCACAGCGGCGCGCTGGCCCTGCTGTTTGCCCTGCTCGGGCTGGGAATCAGAATGGGTCGCCTGAGCTCGCCGGCTGTTGCGCCCCGGGGGCGTGCCGTGTGATGGCCGATCATATCTTCACATCCTGCACGCGAGGTTGGCCGGTGTTGACGCCGTCAGCCGCTGGTCGAGCGCGGCAATTCCTCGGCCCATCGAGGCTTGACCGCGAGGAGTCGCACGGTGGTAGCGTAGACAGGATGGCGGTAGCGCATGCTGATTGGCGTTGACGCTGGCGCATTTGCCGATGTCAGGGCTGGCGTCTCACGTTACCTGCGGGAGATGCTCAGTGAGATGATGAATGCCTCTTCCCGTGATGATTTCGTCCTCTACTCGCCAACACCAATTGACGTGCCCCTCCCACGCGGCAGATGGCGTGTGCGTGTTCCCCGCATGCGCCGCTGGTCCGTTCCCGGCCACTGGCTCAGGGACACGATTCCCCGAGCGATCGCCGATGACAGTATAGACGTTTTCTGGGGGCAAAACGCGATGATGCCGCTTAGGCTGCGGCGACCCTGTCGTCGCGTGTTGACAGTTCACGACGTCACAGGTCTCGCCTGCCCCAGCACTATGCGTCAGAGACACCGCCTGTCCTGGATGTTCAACTTCCGTGCGGCTGTCCGTGCTGCCGATCTGGTCGTGGC
>Ga0315277_10003190_pt1 | contig 22349 bp, 14 predicted proteins | sample YL17G05_15_MG_FD_203695 | JGI IMG/M metagenome (GOLD analysis project Ga0315277, IMG submission 203695) | Sediment microbial communities from Yellowstone Lake, YNP, Wyoming, USA - YL17G05_15 | ecosystem: Environmental > Aquatic > Freshwater > Lake > Sediment | place: USA: Wyoming | collected...
CGTCTCGCCGCAATCGGGCTGAAGGGCAGCGAGCGGATACGGCTTGGGAATGACACTCCCCGCCGTGGCCTGCATCTGAATGGTGCCGGCAACAGTTACCCGAAAAACGCGATAGCGCCACTTGTCGTCGGCGGTGGAATCCCGGTACTTGAGGAGAACATAGGGGACTTTCTTGTCCGTGGACTCGGAGTTCAAGTCGCAGCGCAGAGCAAACGCAGCGACACCGGAACCGAACGGGAAAATGCCCGCATGTTCGTAGTTCGGGCTGTAACCGATCTTGGCCGAATCATTCTGGTAGTACACTTCCGGATTCTTGTGGGCGAAGGGGATTTGGCCCGAACCGCTCTGATTGTCAATGAGCATCATTTCCGGCGTTGTCGGCCAGTCGCAAGAATAGCGCTTGACCAGAGACGGCCACTGAATGGTGTAGGTGCTGACGCCGGTCCGACCGTGCGTCGTCACGTTTGACCACCAGACTTCGAGCCTGCCCGGAAATACCGCGAAAACCTGCCCCGTCTCGTATCCCAATCCGCCTTCATTGTAAATCCTCGGGTCATACTTCTCCTCGTTGTCCACGCCCGGAACGTGGTGGATGAAACCCAGCGCAGGCCCCTGATGATACGGATCCGTGACCTCGGTTCCAATCGCCCAAGGATTGAGCGAGCGATTGAAGAACGCGGTGTTGGTGTGGTGGACACAGTTGACAACCTGGAATCCAACCCACTCCGATCCGGGCAGCGTGCTCGGGCCTGTCTGATATCGGAGCAGGGCGTAGTATTTGCCCAACGGGTTGGTCGCCAGATCCGATATATCCGAATAGAACAGATCGTTGTTCAGCTCCGCATGTTGGACGGTCTGGGGCAGCCCCGCGCCGGGCGGAACGTATTCCTGGTACGGCATCAGTGCGGCATAGAGTTCCTTGGGGATGGGCACTTTGGGGCCCGGAACTGCCGTCCTGGTGCCGCGGACGTATAGCTGGGCTGTGCTGGGCCACGTCGCCGTGTAGCGATGCATTTCATAGGGCCATTTTAGGTTCCTCTTGCCCAGCCGTTTGAAGAACAGCTCGAGTTGGTTCGCCAGGGTGGTCGGCCGAACTGCATACACCTTTCCTTTGTAGGGTCCGGGGACCATGTGCTGATACGCGTAGTTGGACGCATCGGTGGGCTGGCCGTTCCAGGTGTACTTGACCCAGGTGTCTTCCTGCAAGGGATCGGCCACGACGCGAGTCGGCGTGAGCTGGTCACCGACTTTGACCGCATGGGAGGAATCCGGGGTGTAGGGATAGACCCGTACAAATTCGAATACGGAAGGCCCGGTTGCGCCCAGATCATCCATGCGCATCAGGACTCGCCCCGTCTCCCCGAACGTATCAAACGAGCGCAGTTCTTTCGGGTTCGAATTGGCGAAGAAACTGGGAGTGGTTGTGATCTCATCGTTGTAATAGACTCGCAAAATGTCCACGCCGGCAACGTTGACGGTCGGGCCCAGAGTGGAATCATTCGTCCAATAAATCCTCTGCCAATCGGTAAACGCGGGATTCCACCGCGCCCGATAGGCATTGAGTTCGTACGGCCAGATAATCCCGTAGGCTCGGCTCTCCTTCCAATAGAGAACGATCTGGTTGTCCATCGTAGTTGGCCGAACGGGCACGACCTTTCCGGCAATGGAAGGATCCTTGTCGGTGGCATACTGATAGACATACGGCCTCGGTTCTTCGTCGCCGTGTGAGACGGTCGGTGTGGGCAAGGAACCGGAGGTCGTTTCATGGGGTGCCAGAAGCGTGTCACCGACATTCTGGTTGGCCGAAATGTAATCGGGCAGGAAACTGCGCACGTCCACGATCTCGATCCCGCCGAACGTGCTGCCCATGCGATAGCGCATAACGACAAGCCCCGTCTTGGTCGTGGCATGAAGATCCTTGCTGGGGTCTATCCACAAGTAGCACGACGAGGTGATTTGTGTGTTGTAGTGGATCCCGATGCCCGTGGCTCCGGCCGGTGAGAGGTTAACCAGGCCTCCCTTGTCGCCGGGCCGCTCGGTGTGGTAGATGCGGACCGGCGGCTGAACCGGTTGATTGGAGATGACGTATTGGAGCGTGCGAGTGGTGCCCAGCGTTGTCCGCCAGCTAATGGTTACGGGGCCGGCATCGCCGGCGTACACTTTCCCGTTCACCTGCACCCAGAAAGCGTGCGTCGGCGGCTCGATTTTCGGATTCTGGGTCACCGGAACCGCTACGCCGTCGGGCGGCACGATCTCCTCGCCCAGATAGTAGTCGGCTCCAAAGAAGGCCGACCCGCCGATGGGATGGCCGATCGAGGACCGTCGCAAGCGGGCTCGCCCGGTTGCGGCCGGGGTCGTGGGCGTATCGCCCGACCCGGGTGCGGCGTAGGCGCCCGCATGGCCATTCCAAGTGAGCGTGCTCGTGGAGGCATAGGTGGGTGCTGGAAGGGTCGTCTTCCTGTACAAGCGGTTCCGGTAGTCGGCCACACCCATGACCTGGGCGCGGACGGATTGCGGAGCCAGCGTCGAGAGTGCGACGAATACCGCTGCCACGGCGGCGCAAAGGGGCAGCGGAAGAACGCGATGTGAAGGCGGACCGCCGACCGATGTGTTCATGTTTCGTACCTATCCTTGCTCAGTATCGTGATCCCTGGATCGCGATGGTTTTCTTGCGGCTGACAAGACGCCCCACGAATCCCATCTCGTGGCGGCCTTGTTTCGTGTACGCCGGCTTTCCTGCCTACAGCTTCATGATAAACGCCAAGGCATAGTAAGGTGGAGTATGATTCGCACTGGTTGTATCCGTGTAGGGGGGGTTAACCGAGTGATAGTGGCCATACGTGATGCCGTCATTGTCTGTCCCCGCGATATAGCCCCTGTCACCCGCATAGGTGCCGCTGTTGAATGCTGGAATGTCCACCCCATGGATGTGTGTCCATGAACCTCCCGTTCCACCTGGATTCTGACCGCTAAGGACACCAATAATGAACCTCTGTCGCAGGTCGGGCGTCCCATTGGTCCCATCGCACAGCTGCCAGCCCGACGGGATGTTGGCCAGCGTGCCTGACCACATGATAATGGCTCCCTTGGGAACCATGTAGAACTTTTGTGTCCCGACCACCGATGCCAGAGCGCCCGTGACGGTCGTCGGCCCGGTGATGCTCGACACGGTCAGCGCCCCCCCGCTGATACGCGCGTTGCCGGTAACGTCGAGCTTGTTCGTTCCGGGGTTGTTTGTGCCGATTCCCACATTACCTTGGACGATCAGGCCGTCGGTCGGGGGCGTATTCCCGGCATAGCCGGAACCGACTTTGGCGTTCGTGGCACCCAACGTTCCATTGACGGTGGCCGCGCCGGAGACGAGCAATTTGTTCGAGCCCGCGTCGGCTCCCAGCCCGACGTTCCCATTGATTCGCGTTGTACCCTCGACCTGGAGTTTGTTGGTGCCGGGATTATTCGTCCCGATACCCACATTGCCCGAGACGATCAAGCCCTCGGTCGGCGGCGTGGCCGATAGATAGCTCGTGCCGATTCGTCCGCTGAGCAATCCCAGGATTCCATTGATGAGCCCATTGCCTTCGACCCGAATCTTGTTTGTGCCCAGGGCCGTCGAGCCGGTGCCGATTCCCACAGCGCCTTCAATGAGCGCACCGTTGGTCGGCGGCGTGTTGCTGCCGTAGCCGGAACCCACAACGGTTCCCTTGTTAATCATCAGATTCGAGCCGGACAGTTTGACTGATTGCGCTCCCAGGCTGTCGGCGTCGCCGGCCTGGAGCGCATAGGGAGCGCTCAGCAACTGCTGGCGCGGAACCAGCTCGGGAACACCCGTCAGCGTTGAACCGGTGGTGACCTTAATGCCGAGGAAGGTCGTGGCCTGGGCGAAGGCCACGGAGATGTCACGGGCGGCGGTGTCCTTGGGGCCAAGGTAGACGTTGAAGTAGCCGCTGGCGAGCGTGACCTTCGAGGCGTGCCCGTTGCCTGACAGATTGTCGAAGACCATGGGTCCCCAAAGCAATGCCCCACCGGTCTTGGCATTATAGATGTTGAATTCCATCATGTAGTTGCTGCCGTTGGGCAGCGGCACGCCGTTGACGTCGGTCAGCTGGCCCTGGTAGTTGACTAGCTGCGGCACAGAGGGTGTCTGAGCCTGCACGATGGCCGCTGTCACTGCCAGGATGGTCATTGCGAGCACTAGCCGTTTCATGGTCCTCTCCTTTTGTTCTCCGAGATGGGGATGCTGAGCGGTCCTCATCCGTTTCGTATGCTCCAGCCCACATGGGCATTCTTGCCGATTGGCCGGTCGCCGGTTCCTATCTCTGTCCGTCGTTCAAGATGCCGACGCCGGAGACTCGCTGAAGACGGAAAGTCCCTTTCGCATAGATGGGGCTGCGATGGATGCCGGCGACGGTTTCGCGGTAAATGCCGCCGATCAGCTCGTCGCCCCAGCCGGTGCTAATCAGGTCTTCGGGATCGGTGGCCGTAAACGTCAGCGACAGAACGCGGGTCACCGTGTACGACTCAAATCCTTCGGGAAGAGTCTGCTCAAACCGCTCGTCCAGGTTGTTGTGGTCGGGATGGTACTTGTGTTGGAATGGATTGAGTGCATCGCGATAGTCGAGTACGATGGTGCAACCGGCGGCGGGGGCGCCCGCTGTACCGAAGTCGCCCCCTGTCATCAGGATCGGTGTATCGAAGCCAAAAGCAGGCGAGCTGATGCGGCGGCCGACCAGTTTGACGTCGCGGAGGGCCATCCCCGAGTATTGCGGGATCAACGAGTCGTCGGTCAGCAGGACCGTCCGCCCCGGATTGTTCGGATCGAGAATGTAGGTCTGGCTCGTTGGATCGTCAGGATTGGGAATCCACGCTCCGTCCTTCCACATCTGAAGAACCTGCCGGAGAAGCCGTCCCTGGCCTGCCGAGTCCACGTGAATAATCAGAGGATATGAGAAGGGCGAAGCAACGGGAAGCGGGCGGGTCATGTCGAGCGAACCGGATGTGGGATTGCAGACCTCGGTAATGGTCGCGTTTCCGACCCACAAGCCCGTTCGGATATGCTCCGGCGGCGCGTCGAATTTGCCCGGGGATGCGCTGGAGCCTCTTAGCATGAAAGGCGCACTCCCACCAGCGAGTCTGGGCGCCTTGAGCCCACGGGCACTGACGGGGACCGTGAGCAAAGAGCCCGCTCCGTCGTTGATGTCGAGCAGGCTTTGATACAGCGCGTCGCGACCCGTCGGCGGTGTAAATGGCGCCATATTGGGCCGCCGGACCATCAGGAGAATCTCTTGCTCCCCACCCGCCGGGATCGTCAGAGTCAGTGGGCTGGGCAGAGGCTTCCAGCCGAATTGGTTGTGGGCGTAGTCCCGTTGAAAATAGGAAAGCGGTACCGTGCCGGCCAGTGCGGGATACGAGGTGCTGGGCGGCTGGTTGGAATTCTTCTGGATCAGGGTGATCGTGCGGTTGACGGTCGAGGCGTTCTCGATTCGCATCGCCAGCTCGGTCACAATACGCTCGTAGTCCAAGCCGTCGCCCGCGTCGAACGCCACACTCAGCGGACCCTGGTAGTCGGATGTTCCCTTGCAGTAAATCCAATAGGCTTCGCCGGAGCGCATTCGGGTAGTCGCTGGGGCGGTGATTTCCAGCCAGCGGCCCGTTGTGCTCATGCGAAACACTCTCTGCCCGGCATGAGCCGGCGAGGAAGCGAAGAAGGCTGTGAACGTCGGCGGAGCCGTACCGCTGATGTTGAATCCCACGAGGTTGTAAGTATCCGGCACCCATACGATCGGCGGAATCTTCGGTCTGCCTTTGATCACAAGGTTTACGGCCTTGGCACCACTCAATTTGATCAGGTAGGAACGCCCTCCCTGAACAATATGCATGTTGGTCATATCCGCCTGGGGCGAAGTGGGCGGGAAATAGGCAAGCCATTTGGGCGACTGGGGCAGGAGGGTGTTCGGGTCGTCCACGAACTCCGTGGAGCTGAAGCGGCGATTCCAACCCCATATGCTCTCCACAGGAATCCCACGAAACACCTCAGCGCAGTCGCGTGGCTGCGGCTCGACCCAGAAGTAGACCGCGTTCCATCCCGGCTGCAAAGGAACCGTCTGTTGTGCCCACTGTCCCATCGCCAGGAGATGAATGCACAGATAGACGACCGTCAGTGGCACAACTCGGTAGCGGATGTACATCTTGCGTTCTCCTCAGCGCGGTCGGGCATGGTGGTTTGGCCGGCGCACTTTCTTTTCGAGGTCCCCGATGCCCTCGGCTTTGTGCAATTCGCGTTCACGCTCGGCGCGCTGTTGTAGGGCATAACCATAGTCCCGAATCAGGCCGCACAGCGCCCGGCAGCTGTCGTCGGATGCGAGAATCTCGCTCTCATCCGACAAGGCAATCATTCTTCTGGCCATCTCCAGCGCTTTGTAAATGAACTGACGATGCGACTCGGCCACGGAAGTACCCTTTCCGGTTTCCCTCCCCGTTCGTGGAAAGCGAATATGATGCCCGGCGAATGTTGGAACGCATCAGACCTGTCGGACTGCCTTGTGAATCAACGTTGGCACCGTGGGAAGGCCGAAACGGCATGGAACCAAAGCGTGTATCGAAATGAACGGGTTTTTGACACACCGCATCAGCAATGCCCCGATCTTTTCGAGATGGTTGACTGCAAGCAAGACATGGCTACACGCCTCTGCGAGATGATTCGTTCACGCCGTCTCGTTTTTCGTTTCGTGGGATTTGAGACATTTGTTGAACATGGATACACACTGGCAGTGGTGTGATGCGTGTGAGAGACGGGGCTTTGGAGCATGGGATGGAAGGATCGGAGATTTACGGGTTGGATTCGCCGCCGCGAGCCAGAAAACGATAGACAGTGGCGCGAGCCACGTGCAGTTGGCGTGCCGCCGCCGCTCGGTTTCCGCACGTTTCGTTGAGCGCACGTTGCACCATTCCGGCGTCCAGCTTGGGCTTTCGCCCTTTCTTGCCGGAGTGTGGCCGATGGACGGCCGCGCTGAAGACGATGGGCGGAAAGTGCTGCGGTTCCACCACCTCGCCCCGGCATTTCACCAAGGCGTAGTGAAGCGCGTTTTGGAGTTCGCGCACGTTGCCGGGCCACGAATAATTCGTCAAGGTGTCGAGCGCTTCGGGCGACAGCACCGGTTCTTTCCGGCCCAACCGAGTGGACTGCTGCCGGAGGATATGAAACGCCAGCAAGGGAATGTCATCGCGGCGCTCGCGCAAAGGGGGCAGACTGATGGGAATCACACAAAGGCGATAGAAAAGATCCTCGCGGAATCGTCCGGCGGCGACCTCGCGGTGGAGATTCTTATGGGTCGCGCTGATCACACGCACGTTGACCTTGCGGGTTTCTTCGCCGCCGACAGGCTCAAAGGTTCCTTCCTGCAAGACACGCAGCAGGCGAACCTGAATCACAGGACTCATGTCGCCAATCTCGTCGAGGAACAGTGTCCCGCCATCGGCCAGTTCGAAGCGTCCTTTCTTGTCGCGGATGGCCCCGGAAAAGGCGCCTCGCACGTGGCCAAACAGTTCGCTTTCGAGCAAAGTCTCCGGCAGAGCACTGCAATTGACCGGGACAAAGAGATTCTCTGCCCGCGGCCCTAAGTTATGGATGGCCGTGGCCACCAATTCTTTGCCGGTGCCGCTTTCCCCCTGAACCAGCACAGGGGCATCCACGCTTGCCAGCTCGACAACCGACTTGAAGACTTCGAGCATCTTGGGGTTGCGCCCCACCATGCCGGCGAATGTCCCGTCGGCGGCCGGATGCAATTCAGAATCCTTCTGCCATGTCCCGGCCTCCCTGGGCACGCGGCGGCGTTTTTCCCTTTGCAGTCTCTCGTACAGAATCGGGCCGACATGGCCCGATACCAGTTCCAGCAGACGGCGTTGCTTATGGTCATACTCCGTTGCCCCGTCAGCAACGGCGACAAGTCCTACGATCTTTCCCAAATGCGCGATCGGGACCGCCATGACACGGGACAGAATTGTACGGCCGTCTGGCGCCACAAGAGGCAGGTTCGAATGCACGAACTGTCCGTCGCAAAGGACACGCGTCCAGATGCCCTCCCATCGCTCGCGCGGCAGTACCACTACCTTGTCGGGAAACCGGTTGCCGGCCGAAGCCTCGGCAGTCGCGAAAGAAAACACCATCTCACCGCTGTTGGTCAGACATCCTATGAACCCGCTCGGGCTGTCCGCCGCATCGAGGAGAACCTTGATCAACTCCTTACGGATGTTCTCTTCCGGCTCCAGGAGGAAAATCCCCGAGAGCCGGTTCTTGAGGGCCAGATCCCGCTCTGACCGGCCCAACCTTTCTCTGGACCGCACCCGCTGAATCGCCACTCCCAGCGGATAGGCTATCGTTTCAAACTCCTGCACCAATTTCAGCGGCACTTTGTCTGCTCGAGAGTCGGCCAGCTGAATCAATCCCAGGACGCTTCCATTCTGACAGATGGGGATCAGCGCGAGTGACTCATACCCATAGTCGTTGCACGTAAAACGAAACTGGTGTTTCTGTTCTTCGGGGATGCTGGCCCGGAAATCCGTAGTGTTGTTTGAATAGAAGGACCCAGCCGCGGTGAAGCATGGATGACCGGAATGGATCTCCCCGTTGATGATATTGACACACAGGCAGCGGTCGGATTGGATTGAAAGGCGATCTTCTTGTTGCAGGAATTCCTTGCGAAATCCTTGGTGAGCGTGATAGGGAATACTGCCGTGCTCGTCCAGGAGGCGAACTGCGACCGCCTCAAAGCCTGTCAGCGTACCGACCGTGGAAACAAACTCCCGAATCAGCGCCCGCAGTTCGACATGCCGATTAGCCAATTCCAGCAGCCGTTGAAAGGTCTGCGAACCACTGTGTGGATCAAAACCTTCGCCCATGATCGTCCATTTCCATCTTTCATTGTGCCATGGTTGCTCGACAGCGGTGTTTTCCAGACAGAAAAAGCCGGGCGCATGGGCCCAAACGCTATCGCCCGAGATAGTTTCTCCGGCGCGACATCATATCCACCCGCTATGGTTAGAGACCTTGGCCATCGTTGATATGGCAACCTCACTGTACCCCTCTTTGCCTTCACAGCCAAACTCTCTTAAGCCCAAAGTCAGCGAATCTGTCAAGCAATTTCACCACGCAACAAGGGATGGGAATCTTGACGCCGGCGCTGTTGGCGTCTATCTCCATGGCGGAGACGGCGATAGATTCGTCAAAGACGGCCAAGGTTGATTTGCTCGGTAAGGCGCTCGAAATCGGCAAGCAGATGGGAGCGCTTGCCGGTCTCGGCGGTCACGAAATCGCCACGATCATCGGCTGTGAAAAGGCCGGCCTGCAGCCGGATTTCTACAGGAAGACACTGAAGAGCAAGAACTACTGGTCTGCGGCGCTCGAACCGCGCAACGATAGCGTCTGGGAAGAGACTCCCCAACAGACGATCGAATTCATGAAAACCGTCAAGAAATCCTGGATCGCATACAAGGTTCTTGGCGCGGGTGCGATCCCCCCCAAGGAGGGGTTTCGGTACGTCTTTGAAAACGGCGCAGACTTCGTGTGCGTGGGAATGTTCGATTTCCAAGTCGTCGAAGACGTTTCCATCGCCCGCGACATCCTCGCCACGAAGTCAAGTCGAAACCGTCAGTGGATACCGTCAGTGGATGGGATGACCCACGGAAAAGTTGGCGGCCAGTGTCCGCGGGGATTCACAGGCCCGTCCTCTTGCCCAGCGCGATGTGGCCGTCGCGCATGGCGGAACTGGCTCACTCGCAACGAGCGGGTAAGAGCGTATCCGAAAACCGGTAGCGCAGCACGCTGCGCCTTTTATTGAGGGTCGTAAAACTGGTTGACAGGTTGTCCATGTGTTCCGTGAGTTGTAGGGGTGCAGCATGCTGCGCCCCTACATGTCAACCAAATACGCGAAACTCAATAGATTCCCGACATATCCGATGGCAAGACAGAGAGATTGGCGGCGTCGGGTGCATCCGCCATACGGCGGACTGCGCCCCTACAACAAGACAACTCGCTTTGCTCGCCTGTCCAAATCGTCGGCAAAACGTCTGCGCGAGCATCTCTGGTTTCGTGTGATGGTCTATATCGTTCTCGCCTACATTGCGTGGCTTGCTGCTCTCTATTTCTTTTGGCAAGATAGGATCATCTTTCCCAGACACATTGCACCTGCGCCATTGCTGTCGCTTGACCGAGGCGGAACGGAGGTCATCACTCTCGACATCGAGGGCGGCGGCACGGTCGAGACGTGGTTTCTGCCCGCGCCCGGAGTCGGCGAGCACAATCCTGGGGCTGCGGTCGTTTTCTTCCATGGCAATGGCGAGATCATTGACTACCTTGATGAGATCGTCCTCGCCTACCACCGCCTCGGCTGCTCGGTCCTTCTGCCGGAGTATCGCGGCTATGGGCGCTCGGCCGGGCGACAGGAGTCAAAAAAGATGTTGCGATGTCAGTTTTGTTCGCAAAACAGATGGTCTTGTGAGTGAGTCTTTTCGACTGGATACGCTCGCGCCGGCTATTGTGGGGGGATTCATGAAACGTCTGGTAGCTTTGGCCTTGTGTTCCATTTTCGTTCTGACCCCAGCGCTTATGGCTGCTGAGGTGGAAGACCATCTCAGGATCAGGGTTTCCTGGGGCCGCGAATCGCGGATCTCAAGCACGTTCCACATCAGATTGGTTCCCAGCGGCATGACAATCTCCGATCCCAAAGGCGATTCATTGGAACCGGAGGAGGGGCTGAGAGACGAGGCCTGGCAAACCCGGGCGGGTGGGGGCGATGTGGATGGTCTGGAATTTATGCTAACCTTTGCGCGAACGCCCGTAAGAACCATCGCGAACTTGAACAATATCTGGGCCGATCTGATTGCGCAGAGCGACCCCGATTCGGCGCGCCGCCTGCGCCTCGATCCGGCGTATCGGCCGGATTCCCGCAAGCTGACCATCCGGATGAATGAAGAGGGCACAAAAGGATTCACCGTGACGGCGGATCAGCTGATCCAGAACAAGGTCTTTTGGGTGCCATCGCTTGACGTCTTTCTTTCTGCCGGCGATCCGCCGGTTTCCTTTGCGGAGCACCAGAAGCAGATGGAACCTTGGAAAGGCAAACGAGTTCTTGACCAAATACACCGCGAACCGGAAGCCACATACGAACATTACAAAATCCGCTGGGAAGATATGGGGAATCCGGCCTACGTGCACCGTGCCCAGCTGGCTCCCGGCCACATCGTCTGCCTCACGTGGGACAGCGCGATTCACAAGTTCGGGATTGACCGCGGCGCGGGTGTCTGGAGCGACCTTGGCAATCCCGATCGTCTGCGCTTCTGGTTTGATTTCGGCGATCTGTCTCGCGGAATCACTCAGTCATGGAAAAACCAGAAACTTGCCGACGGTCTTCCAGTCGTCACGACTGTTTTGGAGAAAGATGGAATTCGATACGAGGTCGAGCAGTTCGCCTACCCCCTGAACGGCCCACCCTCCGACAGGCGTGGCGACATCGCGATGGTGCTCCTGCAAAAGGTGAAACTGACAGAGTTGCAGGGCCGGCCGCGAACGGTTCCCATCACGATGGCTTACGCGCGGAAACTCCCACCGGATTGGCCTTCCGACGTGGCGTTGAATGTGAGCGCCCAGACGTTTCTTTTCGAAGAGAGCAGAGGCCGTGGCGTTTTTTTCACCGTTGGAGGCATTGAAGGAAAAGTGGAGCGCACCGGCTTCCGCGATTTCGGCAAAGAGATGAAGCGATTCGACGCCACGTCTTCCATGACTCTGCCGGCAAACGGTTCTCGCGAATGGATTGTGCGGCTGCCTTCTCCAATCGCCACTCCTCAAAACCTCGCACGGCTATTGATACCGGACTATGCGGCGGCTCGCAAGGCAACCCTAGACTTCTGGTCTGACTATCTGTGGCGTGGGGCGCAGTTCCGTGTCCCCGAAAAAGTCGTGAATGATCTCTTCCGAGCCAATCTCTGGCATGCCTTGCGTCTGCCGCGCCGGCATGGTGGTCAGCAAGAGGATGTTACGATTGATCTTCCGTATTCGAATTTCGCCTACACTCAGACCGGTACTCCCTGGCCCGTCAACGAGGCAGTCTATGTGGATTACATGCTCTATGACCTGAGAGGCTACCACGACATTGCGGCCGAAGAGTTGACGGCCATGTATCGCAACAACCAGGAATCCAACGGTCACCTGACCGGCAACGCCAACTGGGTCGTCAACACTCCGGGAATGCTCTACGCCGTGGCAAAGAATTATCTGCTCTCGGGAGACCGCAAGGCCTTGGACAGACTGATGCCGGCCTCGCTGAAAGCGATGGATTGGTGCCTCGATCAGATCCGGCAAGGTTCTCAACGTCCCGGTCCGACACAGGGTCTGGTCAGTGGCCCCCTGAACGACGGCACCGGTAACGGCATCTGGGCCTTCAACCAGGCTTACGTGTTCGCAGGGCTCGATCTTTTTGGACGCGTGCTCCAACAGATCGGTCACCCACGTGCAGAAGAATGCCTGAATGGGGCTCGTGTCATTCGCCAGTCCATTGACAGAGGTTTTCACGCCGCCGCCATGCAATCGCCGCTCGTTCAATTGCGCGACCACACGTGGACTCCTTACGTGCCTTGCGAGGCGACGGCCTCCGGGCGGCTTCTCAGCCAATGGTATCCGACCGATGTGGACACGGGGGCGGTTCACCTGCTCCGTTTGAAGGCTCTGCCGGCGCGTGACGATCTGGCCGACGCTCTCTTGAATGATCACGAGGACAATCTGTACCTGAAGGGCTGGGGCATGGCCAATGAGCCGGTCTATAACCAGCAAGCCACCGCTTATCTGCTTCGCGACGATCCCGACGCTGTTGTTCGCGCATTCTATAGCTATATGGCCTGCGCTTTCAGCCACTCGGTACTCGAGCCGGTCGAGCATCGCTGGACCCACGGACAATACTTTGGTCCGCCCAGCACCGACGGCGCGTGGTTTGAATTGTATCGCAACATGCTGATCCATGAACCGGACGATGACACGCTCCTGCTCGCGCAGGCCACTCCCCGAGCATGGCTGACCGACGGCAAGAAGATCGAGGTCGAGCGCGCGCCGACGTACTACGGCGAAATCTCTTTCACCATCCACAGCCGCGCCGAATCCGGTCAGATCCTTGCGCAAGTCAAGATGCCCGCCCGCCGCCCGCCAAGGGCGCTCTTCCTTCGCTTCCGCCATCCGCAAAGCAAGCGCATGAAATCAGCGACAGTGAACGGGCGAGATTGGCCGGATTTCGATGTTCCGAAGGAATGGGTTAGGATCGCGAACCCGACAGAACAATCCTATTCCGTGGTCGCGCAATACTGAGAGATAGATGAGACAAACCAAACGCAACGGGGGAAAAGGAGCAGCAGAATGTTCGGTTGGCTTGACCGAAAAGAGACCGCGATCCTCGCTTTGTGTATCCTGGTCGCTGCCCTCTGTGCCACCAGTCTGGTTACTGAAGCGGCGGACAATGCAAGCTCGGTAGCGAAACCGGTTCGCGATCCGGCGGTGGAACAGCTGGCCAAGGAAGTCGCGCATCTCGGCTGGATTGCTTTTGCCGGCAAGAGCGATCCGGGCGATTATGACTTGTACCTCTGCCGTCCGGACGGTTCGAAGCTTCGCAACATCACGAAGACACCCGATCTCAACGAGTTCTGTGTCCGATTCTCTTCGGACGGCAAAGAAATCCTTTACCGCCGCATTCCGAAGTCTGAGCACATCAATCACACGCTTCACGGCCAGTTCGGCGAGCTGGTGATCGCGAATTCCGACGGCAGCAATCCGAAGGTTCAGGGCAAGCCGGAGGAGTTCCCCTGGGCTTCCTGGAGCCCGGACGGCAAACAGATTGCCTGCCTCTACAAGCGCGAGGGGAAGATCCGCATTTTCGACCTCGAGAGCAAGAAGCTGCTCCGGGAAATGCCGCGCTACGGCGTCTTCCAGCAGCTCTATTGGTCGCCCGACGGCAAGCGGCTGTGCGGATGCGCAAACGTGGCGGGCGCGGACTGGAACATCATTGACATCGAACTGGCCACCGAGAAGGTGACGCTGTTGTCGCGCTATCTCAACTGTACGCCGGACTATTTCCACGACAGCGCCCGCGTCGTCAATTCCCACCGTCAACCCGGCCTGGCCGACGGCTACGGTTGGACGATGATCATGCAGGCGACTGTGGATGGGACGAGCCGCACTTTGGTTTATGGAGAACGTGAGAAGCACGTGTACTGGACTTGCACCTCGCCGGACGACCAATACGTGATTTTCTCGATTTTCCCAAAAGACAACGGGATTGACGGTGAGATGGCGATTGTGCGGCTTGCCGATACGCCGATGGTGGTTTCCTCGACCGTACCTTACAAGGAACTCGAAGCGCTGTATCCCAATGCGAAGAAGGGACCCGTCCTGCACCTGACCAATGTGCCTGCTGGATTTGAACCGCATTGGACGTCGGCCAACCTTGCTGAGAAATAGGCGGCAATCGAGACGCGCAACGGCGACCAACAACGTGAGGGAAGACATGAGACTGCGTTGCTTGCCTTTGCTTGTTGCACTTCTTTGTTCGAGCGCTCCGGGTGGCGAGACACGCCCCGGCGCCGTGAAAGTATTTTTCAACGAACGCCAGGGGCCGCTCGAAATTGACCGGTTTTCGCTCGGTCAGGGCGGCCTGTCCGAAGAGCCGATGTGGGAAGACCGCGTCGCCGAGATCCGCGCTTTGCGGCCAACGTTGATTCGCCTTTTCATCCAGGAGTACTTCGACCTCCTGCCCGCTCGATGGCAGTATCATTTCGAAACTCTGGATCGTTCGGTGGATCTCATCCCAAAGACCGGCGCGAAACCGCTCATGTGTATCTGCTTCAAGCCGCGCGTGCTCTTTCCAGAGGTCAATCAGGATGTCGTGGAACCGAATGCCTACGAACAATGGGAGGCTCTGATCTTCAATCTCGTGCGCCACTGCAAGGATCGCGGGTCCGGCATTCGCTATTGGGAAGTCGCCAACGAGCCGGACATCGGCGAGGACGGGGGCTGTCCCTATCGTTTCAAGCCGGACAGCTACTCCCGCTACTATCAACACACGGTCTCCGCCATTCTTCGCGCCGATCCCGACGCCCGGGTGGGTGGACCCGCTTTGGCCAATCCGGGATCGCCGATTCTTCCGGCGCTTCTGGATTTCTGCGAGAAGCAGAAGGTCCCGCTCCATTTTGTTTCCTGGCACATTTACAGCAGCGACCCGCTCCGAATCCGCGCCACGATTGACAGCGTCAAAGCGCTTCTCAAGAAGCATCCCTCGTTGAAACCGGAGACAATTCTCGACGAATGGAACATGTCGCTCGGTCAGCCACCAAGCGATCCGCGCATCCAGCCCTGCTTCGTTGCTGAAGTGGCCTGGCAAATGAAAGAGGCGGGGCTGGATTATTCGTGCTACTACCATATTCGTGACTACCACGTATTGTACGAGCGTTTCGCACCGTTCATGTCGCCCGGCGGAACCGCTTTCATGACCAAATGGTGGAACCGCATGCCGCAATTCGACGGACTGTTCGATTTTCAGAACACCGTGCGGCCCGCCTATTTCACATTCAAGTTGCTCGCCCGCCTCACGGGCGAGCGCCTTCGTCTGACCAGTGACTCTCCGTTCGTCCACGGTTTCGCAACTTACGATGAAAAACTCCAGATCTACAATTTGCTGGTCTGGAATTTCTCGGAATCGCCGCGCCGGGTTGAACTCTCGCTTGAGGATCTGCCGGGGAACATGGCAGCGAAACCGCTCGCTCTGGATGCGACCACGGCCGGCAACGACGAGAATGCTCGGCTGCGGCCGGAAAACCCGATCGAGCTGAAAGGGGCGAAATCGAGCCTGCAGATTGAGTTCGGTCCATATGACGTGCGTTTCTGGTCGCTGGAGCGCCATCGGTGAAGCGCGTCTTCCAGCCCCGGCTCATCTCCTTCTTCGATTTCTCGAATGCCTTTCGCGAGAGAAGAGCTTCGCGCTCAGGAATTGCGGCTTGACAAGCGTTGCAGGATGGAAACAAAGCCATGTCGGGGAGTGCGCTGTCCCATCACGCGGAGTATCGGTAACGGCCTGATACGAGTTGATTGGAGCAATCCATAGACAGGATAGGAGGGATTTGTGACCATGCGAAAACGGGCAGTTTCGAGAATCAGTGCGAAGGCGTCGGCCAATGCGGATGTCGGCGCGTTCCACGAGAAGGGACGTCTTTCACGACGCGGGTTCATTCAAGGCGGGTGTGCGGCCTTGGCCGGAATGATCGCTGGCGCGCGGTTTGCGCCGGCGGCCAACACAGCCCCGCCCAAAGTCCGCATCGGAGTAGTGGGCGGAGGCTTTGGCACCGACTTCCAGTGGCACGAACACCCCGACTGCATTGTCCAGGCGGTGAGCGACTTGCGGCCGGAGCGTCGAGAACGCTTGATGAAGGTCTATCGTTGCTCGACGGCGTACAACTCGCTGGAGGAGCTCGTGCGCGCCAGGGATATTGACGCCGTGGCCATTTTCACCGACGGCCCGCTCCATGTTCAGCACACCGTGGAAGCAATGAAACACGGCAAGCACGTGATCTCGGCGGTGCCGGCGGCGTGGGGGACCCTCGAACAGGCCGAACTTCTGTTGGAAACGGTCAAGAAGTTGGGGCTTACGTACATGATGGCCGAAACCGGCTACTTTCAGCAGTCCACCATCTCGGCCCGCAAGTTCCATCAACAAGGCAAATTCGGCGATCTCTTCTACTGCGAGGCGGAGTATCAGCATCCCGGCCTGGAAGTGCTGTACGTGGCGGACGGCAAACGCACATGGCGCTACGGTCTCGCCCCAATGCACTACCCAACCCACAGCACCTCGCAGTTGATCAGCGTGACGGGCGAACGCCTGATCCAGGTCGCCTGCAACGGCTGGGGCGACGACAGCCCGATCCTGAAGGACAATCCGTACGGCAACCCATTCTGGAACGAATCGGCGATGTTCCGCACCAATCGCGGCCACACGTTTCGCGTCAACGTCTGGTGGAAAGGCGCGCACCGCGGCTGTGAACGCGCGCAGTGGATCGGCGACAAGATGAGCTTCTACACGGCGCATCCCAATGGCCTCGGGCCGGTCATCATCCGCTCGGGCGAACAGCTGGAAAAGGACGACGCGGGATTTGCCCGCAAGGCGCCCGCCTTCGAGAAATATCAGCAGCCGGAATGGTGGCAAACCGATATGTTGCCCGAACCGCTCCGCCACGGCAGCGGCCACGAAGGCTCGCACACGTTCCTCACCCACGAGTTCATTGATGCGATCGCGCACAACCGCAAACCCGCTGTTGACGTCTATGAAGCGCTGGCCTACACGGTCCCCGGCATCATCGCGCACCAATCCGCTTTGCGAGGCGGTGAGTTACTGAAGGTTCCTTCATATGATCCGCCGGCGAAAGCGTAGTCTCGGGCCGAGCAACGAAAGATAGGGGGATAGCGCCTGTGTTCACTCGCGGTGAGAAGACAAAACGCAACGGGAGCCTTTGCGTCATGCCGGCCATCGTTCTTGTCATGGCCTTGCTGGCTACCCCGGCGAGAGCGGCCACAGACCCCGACGTGGAAAAGCTGGCCGGGGAAGTCGCCGGGCGCGGCTGGATTCTGTTTGCGGCCAAGACCGCCAAGGGAGACTACGACCTGTTCTTTGCCCGTCCCGACGGCTCGCAGCTCCGTAACATCACGAATACTCCCGAGTTCAACGAATATGGCGGTCGCTTCTCTCCCAACGGCGCCAAAATTCTCTATCGCCGCCTGAGCAAAAGCGAAGCCATCAACCACGACCTCTGGGGCCAATTTGGGACACTCGTCATTGCCAATGCCGACGGCGCCAATCCGATTGCCCAGGGGAAAGAAGGCGAGTACCCATGGGCCGCGTGGAGTCCTGACGGCAAGCAGATCGCCTGCCTGCACAAGCGAGAGGGGAAGATCCGGTTTTTCGACCTCGAGACCAAGAAGATCGTCAAGGAAATGCCGCGGCAAGGCATTTTCCAGCAGATGTTTTGGTCGCCCGATGGCCAGCGGCTCTGCGGCACAGCCAACGTCAATGGGGCGGACTGGAACGTCGTCAGCATTGACATTGAAGCCGGCAAACTCACGCTGCTCACGCGACAGCTCAACTGCACGCCCGACTGGTTCAACGATTCCAGGCGAGTGATCTACTCGAACCGCACTCCGGGTCTGGCCGATGGATATGGCTGGACCATGCTGATGCAGGCGGCTGCGGATGGAACGACTCGCACTTTGGTTTACGCCGAGCGCGAAAAGCACATCTACTTCGGCTGCACGTCGCCCGATGACAAGTATGTCGTCTCCTCGATCATGCCCAGGGACACCATGATCGAAGCACCGATGGCGATCATCCGGCTTTCCGATGCGCCGATCATCGTCGCGGGAGAAAAAGGGTACAAGGAGTTGGAAGCAATGTATCCCAACGCTCGGAAAGGTCCGGTGTTGCGATTGAGCAACCTGCCCGAAGGTTTTGAGCCGCAGTGGACTGATGCCGGGATCGGAGGAAAATAGTTGGCCGAAAAGACACCGTCCTCATCCTCCCCGACCGGCCATGCGGCTGCGCCCGATGAGTCCGACGCCGCGCCCGTATCTGCCTTGACCAGCTATTCATTGGCCCCGGAGGCAGACTTGTCCGCTCTTCCGGCGCGCGAATGGCCTCAAAGGCCGGGTTTGCTGCGAGCGTTTTGCGCGTATGGAGGCTTGGTCTTGTGCCTCTGGTGGTTGGCCCACCGAGTCGAAACCGGCGAGGACGAAATGGTCGCCAATCTCGGCCGGATCGAAGTCACGGCCCGGCTCCTGGAGCGGCCCGAACAGTTTCCGGAATTGGGCGCCTACCGATATACCTATGTGCTCAAGTATCAGGTGTTGCAGGTCCATCGCCAGGATCCCCAGGAAAAGTACCGGCTGAAAGTCGGCGACGAGATTTTTGTTGGCCACTACAAGCCCTGGATGCCGCGGTCGGAGATCAAGGATTCGGATTGGGGCAATGAGCCACTCGGCGGCAAGTTGACGCGATTGGTAATAGGAGAAGCACACCGGATGGCCTTGGACTATGAGCTGCAGGATCTCGCGCCGAGCGGCGCGTTGGACTATTGCTTTCCCCAGAACGTGAACCGCTTTTTCGCGATCTGGGTGAATCCAACGTCGTATTGATCGAGTGGAAGCGATGACCCATCACCGACTTCTCTTTCAGGGCTCTTGGTTCTTCATTCAGAATCCATCATTCAGAATTCATCATTGATTTCCGATGGTCTTCACCACCCACATCTTCATCTTCTACTTTCTCCCGCTGTTCCTGTTGCTCTACTTCAACACGCCGTACAGGTGGCGCAACTTTCTCATTACCATCTGCAGCTACGTTTTCTATGGGTGGTGGGAACCGTGGTTCGTGTGTCTCATGATGTTCACCACGGTGATGGATTTCATTTGGGGCAGGGTTATTTCCCGGCCGGGGGCCACCTGGTGGCACCGAAAAGGCGCGTTGATCGCCTGTTGTCTGACCAACCTCGCCTTTCTTGGCTTCTTCAAATACTATATGTTCTCGATGGACAGTCTGAACCACCTGCGCCAATTGGTGGGAGCGGAGGCTTTCCCGATTCTGCGGGTAACACTGCCGATCGGCATCTCCTTCTATACGTTCCATTCGATGACTTACATCATTGACGTGTACCGTGGTCATGCCAAGCCGGCCAAGTCGTTTTCCGATTTTTCCTGCTTCGTGGCGTTGTTTCCCGACCTCGTCGCGGGACCGATTATCCGCTACCATACGCTCGCCGACCAGTTGGGCTTCCGCGAACATACGGTCCGGCGCTTTGCTTCCGGCATTTCGATCTTCATTCTTGGGTTCGCCAAGAAAATCCTGCTGGCCAATCCGTCGGGCCATGTGGCCGATGCGGTTTTCAACACGGCCAATCCCTGTGCGTTGGACGCCTGGTTCGGTGTTATAGCCTACGCGTTTCAGATCTATTTCGATTTTTGCGGCTACTCCGATATGGCGGTGGGATTGGGACGCATGCTTGGGTTCGAATACCTCAAGAACTTTGACGCCCCATACCTCTCGGAGAGCATTACAGAAGTCTGGCGGCGCTGGCACATCTCGCTCTCGTCCATCCTGCGTGACTATCTCTATTTTCCCCTGGGCGGCAACCGCAAGGGTCCCGCGCGGACTTACATCAACCTCGCCATCGTGATGCTGCTGGGCGGACTCTGGCACGGCGCGAAATGGAATTTCGTCGTCTGGGGAGGCTATCACGGGCTGTTGCTGGGCTATGAGCGGTGGCGCGGCAAGAAGAGCCTCTATGAGAAGTTCCCCCGACCGCTGCGCATCGCCAACACCTTTGTGCTGATGCTCTTTTCCTGGGTGCTCTTCCGCGCCGAAAACCTGACGGCGGCGGTGCATTACTTCGGTTCCATGTTCGGCCTGGGGCATACAACGAGTGCTTCGAACCTGCTGGCGGCGGACATTTACACGCCCGCTTCTTTGCTGGTATTTGGCGTCTGCGCTTTGCTTACTTTCCAGTCCGCTCAGGCGCACGAGTGGGCGCAGAAACCTCAAACGTGGGGGCGCGTCGCATTTCTGGTTCCCCTGTTCATCTTCTCGCTCATCGTCATGTTCTCCCAGGCGTTCAATCCGTTCCTGTATTTCCAGTTCTGAGAGGAGCACCGATGTCAGATCGCAGGCGCACAAAGGAAATCCTCCTCATCCTGTGCTTCGTGACCGTCATTTCCATCATAGCGGTGAGCCAGGTTCTTATCGAATTGCACCGGGGCGAGCGGGTGCAGTTCACCGACGTGTTCCGCTACAAGCCCACGGCGAAGAACCTCCGGCAGTTTGAACGGAACCTGGAGGACAAGTCCTGGTTCCAACAAAACCTGCGTCCGCAAATGCAACAGATGTTGTTCCGGACGCTGAGCGACACGGGTTCGAAGGTGATGATGGGCCGCAACGGCTGGCTTTTTTACCGGCCCGATGTTCGCTATCTCGTCGAGCCCAACCGCCTCGAAGTGGACAAGAGCGACTCGACGTGGGTGCAGCCGCCGGATGGGAACACTTGCCGCGACAACGTCGTCCGCGTCATCGTCCGTTTTCGCGACCAGCTGAGGGAGCGTGGGATTGAACTCCTGGTCATGCCGGTTCCGGGAAAGCCCGCTGTATATCCCGACCAGTTGACCCGGCGTGCGGTCGGCAAGTCACGGGACTTCCACTCGCCCACCGAGGATTTGTTGGAGGCTCTCCATAAGCAGGGTATCCAAACGGTGAACCTCTTCGGCACGTTTCGCGAATGTCGCCGGAGCGCGCCGACGGAAAACCTTTTCCTTGCGCGCGACACTCACTGGACACCTACGGGAGCGAAAGCGACCGCCAACGCTGTTGCGCAAAAGCTCAGAGAAGTCGGTTGGGCGCCGTTGGAGAGCAGGCAATACTCGACGGCAATGGTCTCGGTGGAGCGATTCGGCGATATCCTCGAGATGATGCAGATACCGGGAATTCAGGCGGATTTTGCGCCCGAAGTGGTGGAGTGCGAGCAGGTCAGCGATCCCTCGCTGGGGCCACTGATCCCGTCAAAATCCGACCGGCAAGGCACTTACCGATTTCCCGCGCAGAAATCCTCTCTTCTCGTCTTGGGCGACAGCTATTGCCGCATCTACCAGATGCCGGAACCCAAATCGTTGGGCGCGATGACCCCCAAGGCGGGGGATGTGAAGGAAAATCCGCAGGACGAGCAAAGCAGCAAGCGCCTGTTGCCGGGTTCGGCCGGCTTCCTTTCGCAGCTGGCTCTGGCTTTGAAGGCGCCCGTGGATTACATCGTCAGTGACGGCGGCGCCGCCACAGACGTCCGGAAGAAGTTGAGCACCAACGCCGAAATCCTTGAGGACAAGAAAGTCGTGATCTGGGAATTCACGGAGCGCGATATCGCATTGGGCCGGCAAGGCTGGGAAGATGTGCCCCTGCCGCCGAAACTGAATCCTTGAGCTGATGGAGCGCAGCACAACCGAATGAACCATTTCAAGTTTGGAGTCCCGCTTTATGGTCATCAACTATTTGACTGGACGAATCTACGGTTTCTAATCCCGTAGGGATGGTTGATAGTAGCCCAGTGATTCATCGCTGGGAGGACGAGTCGGAAAACCGGCAAGTCCCGTCGGGACGACTGAGAATGGCCGGGTTCAATCGTCCCTACGGGACTATCTGGAATGGTGGTGATCTCGTTCCCAGGAATCAATTCCTGGGCTATTTTCAACGATCCCTACGGGATTGAAGAATGGCGGTTTGTAAGAATAAATGGTTGAAAACCAT
>Ga0315277_10003191_pt1 | contig 22341 bp, 16 predicted proteins | sample YL17G05_15_MG_FD_203695 | JGI IMG/M metagenome (GOLD analysis project Ga0315277, IMG submission 203695) | Sediment microbial communities from Yellowstone Lake, YNP, Wyoming, USA - YL17G05_15 | ecosystem: Environmental > Aquatic > Freshwater > Lake > Sediment | place: USA: Wyoming | collected...
CATCCTTCCCCCGGAGAGTGAATCAAGAACTCACGGCCTGTGGCGCTTCCCCAAGACCCCCTCCCCGCCGAGCCCGTGCCGCCAAGTAGAAGCTCACGATGCACGATACACATCCTCCCAAAACCAGGGTTCTTCAGCGGAATCAATAGTGAGGACACGGCCCCTTTCCTTCCCCATGTATGAATGGCCGCCGGTTAGCGGCGTTGTTCGTCTCGGCTGGACAGGAGTTGGTCGAGCAGGGGCCTGAGCTTCCGCAGGGCGTTGCCGCGATGGGAGATGGCGTTCTTCTCTTGTTCGCCGAGTTGGGCGACGGTCTGTCCGAGTTGCGGCACATAGAAGACCGGGTCGTATCCGAATCCGCCCGTGCCGGCGGGCTCGTCGATAATTACGCCCTCCAGCGTTCCCTGGGTCTCAATGAGGATTCTTTCCGGACTTGCCAGGCACAGGCAGCAGACGAACCGGGCCGTACGTTTCTCCGTCGGCACGCCCTGAAGCAGGGAAAGAACCTTCTCCATATTCCGCCGGTCGAGCAGTTTGCGGTCGGCCCCCTTGGGCCGTTCCCCGGAGAACCGCGCCGAATTGACGCCGGGCGCGCCGCCGAGCGCATCGACCACGAGCCCCGAGTCATCCGCGAGGGTCCAGAGCCCCGTCGCCCCGGCGTACCCCGTCGCCTTCTTTCGGGCATTCTCGGCAAACGTGGCCCCATCCTCCTTCACCTCGCCCGCCCCCGGAAAGTCCGCCAGGCTCTTCCACTGGACCTCGCCCCCCAGCATCGCCCGCAACTCCCGGACCTTGCCGGGATTCGTCGTCGCCACCAGGATTGTATGTGCCGAGTCCATTCGTGCTATCACCAGGCGAATCCTTTCAGTCATGTTCCGGCGTGGGCACAGGCTCTCTGTCAGCACAGATCCGGGAGCCGAATTGCAGTGCTCGGGGGTCTATTTTCTTGTCGAAATGGACGGGGTCGCGGAAAACATAGGGCAATCGATTCAATTGCTGTCGAATATCGGCATCGGGTTTGCTCTGTGTCACGAATTCAAAACTTGCATCCGGAAACAGAAGTTCCCTGTCGGCCCCCAGTTTGCCGCGAATGATTCCGATGAACTCAGGGTTGATTTCGTAACCGACGGAATTCCTGCCCAGATTTCTCGCGGCCAGAGGAGTTGTCCCGCTGCCGAGGAACGGGTCGAGGACGGTGTCGCCAACGAAACTGAACATCCGGATCAGGCGGCGGGGGATCTCCTGCGGGAACATCGCCAGATGATCGTCCTGCTTCTCGCCGGGGATGGTCCAGTGGCCGGCAAAGAAGGTGTTCCATTCCTCGGTCGTCAGTCGCGACTGCTCTTTGATCGCCTTGCTGACCGCCGGCGCGGCCCCGTACTTCTTGAAGATCAGGATGAACTCGTAGTCGAGCTTGAGGATGCCATTCCGGGGGTAGGGGAACGAGCCCATGATCGTGGCGCCGCCGGTGGTGTTGCAGGTCGTGACTTTCTGCCAGATGACCGCGCCCATGTAGTCGAAGCCGATGGTCTCGCAGAATTTGATGATCTCGGTGCGTATGGGGATGACCTTGTACCGCCCGTAATAAACGGACCGGGCGAACTGATCGCCCACATTCACGCATAGGCGGCAGCCCTTGGCCAAAACCCTGTGACACTCAGACCAGACGATATTCAGGTTGTTGATGTAGGTCTCGTAGCTGTCGTCGAACCCGATCTGCTGGGGATCGCCGTAGTCCTTGAGCTGCCAGTAGGGCGGGGAGGTGACGACGAGGTGCACCGATTCGTCCGGCACCTCGGCCATGCGTCGTGAATCGCCAGTGATAATCTTATGATGCGTCTGCACTGCGTCTGTCCCAAAAGGTTCATATTCGAGCAGCCGAGTTATACCTCTTTTGAGAGCGGTTCGTCAACCACCGTCGGCCAGGTTCCAGGACAATCGCATCTTAGCTGAGTGGCACCGCCAAACTCGTTGGCTGCGTCCACGAGTCAAGTAGCCCGCGTTGAGACGGACGTGCTGTGTCACGCGCATAACCTCGCTGCGCTGATGAATATGCCCAGTCAGTGGGTGGACCTGATCCGTCAACGCCGACTGCTCCGCAGGCTGATCCTTGACATGGACAGTTCGGTCAGGGATACTCTCTTCGACACCGGCGAGTTTTGCAGTTGCCGAATTGAAAGACCGGTTGCAGGGTCCACAAGGTGGAAGGGAGGCAGTCATGTTGCGGAGCAGGCAGGGGATACTGTCGGTGGTTGTGCTGAGCCTGGGGCTGGCGACTATTGCGTTGGCGCTGGAGTTCCCCAAGATCGACCGCAAGCCGGCGGCGGCTAATTGGCGACGGGGCAAGCTGGCCGCACTTGGGCATTATGACCCTAATTCGACGAAGGCGTTTCCGGTGGACCTGCGCGGCTACGACCTGACCGGCCTGAATCTGAAGGACCGGCTTGAGGACCTGCTCCACGCCGACTTCGATGACTGCACGAAGTGGCCGACGCAGATGCCTCAAGGCTACGACTACAAGCAAATCATGGAGCGGGGCAAGAACCCCGGGCTGGGCATCCGGGAACTCCACAAGCAAGGGATCACGGGGCGGGGAGTCGGGATCGCAATCTGCGACCAGCCGCTTCTTGTCGATCACCAGGAATATGGGGGCCGCCTGCGTCTCTACGAGGAGATCCACATCGGACCCGGAATGGAGTCGCAGATGCACGGGCCGGCGGTGGCGTCCATCGCCGTGGGCAAGATGGTGGGCGTGGCCCCGGAGGCGGACCTCTACTACATCGGCGAGTTCACCGGTGACTTCACTTGGCTCGGCTTCATGCGGAACTTCGAGTACCTCGCCCGCGGCGTGCAAAGGATCCTGGAGATCAACGAGCAACTGCCGGCCGAGCGGAAAATCCGCGTGATCTCGATCTCGGTCGGCTGGGACCCGTCGCAGAAAGGCTACCAGCAGATCACCGAAGCGGTGAACAAAGCCAAGGCCGCCGGCATGCTCGTCATCTGCGCCTCGGTGGAGCAGGTCCACGGCTTCGCCTTCGTGGGCCTGGGCCGCTCCGCCATGGCCAACCCTGACGACGTCAACTCCTACGAGCCCGGGTCGGGGTGGGCCAGTGCGTTCTATGAGGGGGTGTCGTTCGCCAACAGAGGGAACCAGCTGCTCGTGCCGATGGACGCCAGGACCACTGCCAGCTGGACGGGGGCGAGCGAGTACGTGTTCTATGCTCAAGGCGGGGTGAGTTGGTCGATCCCTTACATCGCCGGCGTCTATGCCCTGGCGGCCCAGGTAGAGCCGAAGATCACCCCCGACCGCTTCTGGGCGCTGGCGCTGCGGACGGGGCGAACCATCGACTTGCACCACGGCGGCAAGGAACGCAGGCTCGGCCCCATCCTGGATGCGGCCGAACTCCTGGCGGGGCTCCGGCGGGGTGAACTGGCCGACAAGGAGGCCGTGGCCGCCGAATTGGCGAAGTACTATCCTCCGGGAAAACCACCGTCGCGCCAGGCGGATGCGCATGTGCCCGAGGACATCGCGGCCCGGATCGACAGGCTGGCCGTCGGCAGTGCGACGCGGCAGGACGTGATCGCTCTGTTCGGCGAACCGGACTCCTATGCCCTCGGCAAGGAGTATTTCGATGCGAGCAATCTGCCGAGCCGGTTCGTCATGATCTATCCCGGTAGCGTTCGGGTCTTCGTCTTAGACGACTGCGTGCGGTCGATTACGATTGCCGCGCCCGGCTATCTCTTCCGTGGCGCGATCGAGGTGGGTGCCTCGACAGAGGAGGTTTTCAATGTGCTGGGGCCGCCACGCAAGACGATGGAAGTAGCCGGCAATTTCGACATACGCGGCGTTACAGAAGACCCTGTCTTCTTTCAAGACCTTGGCGGCGAGGCAGGCAATGGCGTTTACCGCAACGAAGCCGAGGGCGTGGCCCTGTATTTCAGACAAGGCAGGGTGATGCATATCACTCTGCTGTCCAAGCGCCAATCGGCCCCGGTCACCCGGTAGTGCCCCTCGCGTTTCTCCAACGGGGAACATGACCTCATCAAGGGCCAATCCGTTTCCGTCCGGATTGACCGCGAACCCGCTGTTGCCGACGCTCTTCATGATCCTCTGCACCGTTTGAGGCGAGGAATCCACCATGAGAGATGCAGGTTGAGACACACGGTCAAAGCGAGTCTGACCGTGCCACCCGTGCTTCGGATCTGAAAGCAGGTGGTAGGTGATCGAGATGCGATTGCCCCGGGCTATGTTCGGGTGGCCGTGACGTAAAATGCGCCGCAAAGCTCATTGCCGGCGGCGTCGTAGAACCAGGTTTGCAGCCGGGTCTTGCCTGCCTTCAGGCGGACCGCAAATGTCACAGACTTATCGCCGGGGGCGACGGATTTCGACTCGTCGAATTCGTCGATCTGCAAGCGGGCTTTCGCGATGGGCAGCGCCTTGCCTTCTCCCGTTGGCCCGGTCAGCGCTGCGTCCAGAGCGGCATTCGCTTCAGGCGGCCAGCGGGTGAGCGTGAAGCGATAATCGCCGGCCCGCTCGACCTGGAGGTTCCAATACGAGTTGACTTTCTGTTGCAGATGCCCGAAGTTGTCGGCGTAGACCATGTACCAGTCGGCACAGGTGAGCCTCACCGGGTTTTCGTGGTCTGAGCCGATATGGACGTAACAGGGCTCTTTCGCGATTGGCTCGACCTCGGCCCACCATCGCTCGTAGTGCTCGCGCATTGCCCTGACGACGTCCGGGTGCTCGCCGGCAACGTTCGTCTTCTGGCCGGGGCCGAGGGCGATGTCGTACAGCTCTTCGCCCTTGATCAGCCGCCACTTGTTCCACATCACCGTGGCATTCCACTTGGGAATCTCGATGTGATATTGCACGACGACCATGCGGTCGCTCAGGTGCGCCTGTGAGTCGCGCAGCAGGCCGGCCAGACTCACGCCGTCGAATTGCGCCTTGGCCGGGGCCTTGAGCCCGCACAGGTCGATCAGCGTTGGAAGCAGGTCCTGGCAAGTTGTCAGCTCGTCGATGTCGCCGGGCTCGCGCAGCTTGCCGGCGGGCCAGCGAATGAAGCACGGGACGCGATGGCCGCCGTCATAAAGCGAGGTCTTGCGGTCCCGCATCCCGGCGTTGAATGTCTTTACACCGGCGGTTCCGCCGTTGTCCGTCATGAAGATCAGGATCGTGTTGTCGGCAAGACCCGTCTCGTCGAGCATGGCCATCAGCCGGCCGATGTTCTCATCGAGGTTGGCGATCATGCCGAAGAAGTTCGCGGGGACGCCGGGCCTCTTATAAGGCTCGGCGTACTGCGGCGGGACGAAGAGCGGCGCATGCGGCACGTTCGTCGGCAGATAGCAGAAGAAGGGCTCGCCTCTGGCGGCATAGGTCTTGATCCATTTCGTCGCCTCCCGGAACCAGACATCGTTGCAGTATCCCTCGTACTTCTCAGGTTTGCCGTTGTGCAGGTACGTATCGTCGAAGTAATCGTTGCCCCAGAAGTCGGCGGCTGAGGTGATGCCCCAGGACCTGTGATGCACGGCTTCCTGGAACCCGCGATATTGCGGCAGGTAGGGGTAGCCGTCGCCGAGATGCCATTTGCCGAACAGGCCCGTGCGATAGCCGCCGGCTTTGAAGACGTCCGCCATGGTTGGGACATCGGTCCGCAGCATGGTCAGTCCGCCGCAGACGTGCCGTGCCCGATTGCGGAGCGCGTCGAGGCCCGACATGAGCTGTCCTCGCGTCGGCGTGCACATCGGAGCCGCGTGGAAATCGGTCAGCCGGAGGCTCTGCCCGTGCAGGCGGTCCAGGTTCGGCGTACGCAGCACGGGATTGCCGTGGCAGGAGAAGTCGCCATAGCCCTGGTCGTCGCTGAGCACAAAAATGACATTGGGCCGACGGGCCGCAGGCGACTTGTGACTCTGATCCGCGGCCCACGTGCAGCCGGAAGTTGTCGCCGCCATGGCCCCCAACCCGATGTGTTTCATGAAGACGCGTCTGTCCATAATGTATCTCCGAAGTGAATTCATGCGCGTTTATCGTTTTCGCAGCAGGGTCAGGGCGGCCTGGAGGACCGGGTCGGTGCTTTCCAGCGCCACCGATGTCGCGGTGATGGGGATGTCCGGCGTGACGCCCTGGCCTTCCAGGCAGGTGCCGTCGGAACGCAGGTCTTTCCAGGAGGGCAGGTAGACCGTGACGCCATTGCCGAGGTCCACGGGCTTGGGATTGCCTGAGCTGCCGTACGAGGTCGAGCCGATCAGCTTGCAGCCGGGGACCTGCTTCATCATCAACAGGAACGACTCGCAACTGCTCATGTTCGCCTGTCCCATCAGGACGACGATCTTGCCCCGGTATTTCGGCCGGTACTTGTTCGGCTCGAGGATGCGATCGTGCGGCTCGTCGAATCCACTAGCGGCCTTGGCGGAGCGGTATACGTGCTTTGAATACAGCATGGGCTTGTCCACAAAGCAGCCGGCGAACTGCTGAGCGAGCGGCTCGGCCCCGCCAGCGTTGGGCCGGACGTCCACGATCAGGCCCGGCGCGTCCGAGCACTCCCAGATTACGGCGTAGGCCTGCTCCAGCGCCTCGGCGAGGTCGGCGGACCAACTGTCGATCAGGATGTATCCGATGCCGTCCTCGAACCGGCCACTGTAAACGCCGTCACCGAGCTTACGAAATCCGGGCACGATTTTCTCCAACACCGCGCGATTATAGTTCCGCGTGATGTCCCGCTTGTAGGACGGAATCTGTTTGCCGCCGACTTCCAGCCAGATGTGCATATCCTTGGCCTGGCCCAGCATTTCGGTGGCCGCCTGCGCGAATGCGGCGGGACCGGCGGCCTTTTCCATGGCCGGCCCGTACTTGCTGAATAAAGCGGCCCAATCGAGCTTGCGAAGGTCCCGATAGGAGTACTGCTCGTCGATCGCTTTGCGCAGATTCTGGACAGCTTGGGCGTTCCCTGTGGCGTTTTCTGTTTTCGGCTGAGCGGGCCCACCGCCTGCAGCGGTTTTGAAGCTCATTGGAAAAGTCACCGCCGGCTCGCCGAAGGCGCTGCGGAAGTTCGTGGCGTTGGGGGGGCAGTTGATGCTCAGCCGGTATTCGTGGTCGGGTTCGAGCGTAACACGGGCGGCCAATGTTCGTTTGTTGACCCATCGCGGCCGGCCGACGGTCTTCGGATACAGCGGCCCGCCCCCGCAGATCGAGTACCCTCCCGTCGACATGTCCTGGTCGAAGACAAACCGCATTTCCTGCAGGCTCGGGTCCACGTCCGGGTCCCCGTTTTTCGGCACGGTCTCGATCACTTTCGGAGGCACTGCCAAAAGACCTGTGGCGGGGAATGTCACAAGAGCCATCCACGCCAGAACGAGAATTCGCTTTGAGAATCGCATGTCGTCACCTCGCCTTTCAACGATATTAGATTGAGAGACTACCGCGGGGACCATTATGCGCGAGGCCGGTGACTTTATCAAGTGAGGGCGCTGTCTCATCAGCGCAAGAGAAAGGCCGGGGTGGATGGCCCGGCCTGGAATTGGGTGCGGGAGAGGGGTCACTGGCGTTTTTGGACCGGCAGGCCGCACTGGCCAAACCGCGTCTCCAGGTTGTTGCTAGCGGGATCCCTCGTGTAGGGCTCGGCCCACGTGTCCTTTGCCGGCAAGGTCAGCTCGAAACCGCCTTTCGGATCGACGCCGACCCTCAGCTTGTAGGCAATGACAGGGATCAGGCTTCGCAGCTCCACCCAGCGCCAGCGCTTGCCCTGCTCGAGACTGAACTCATCGAGCGCCATGTGCCACTGGAAGATGAGCATGGTCTGGCCTGCGGAGAGCTTGTCCAGCGGCAGCTCGACGTTGTACGTGCCTTCGCCGGTCTTATGGAAGGGCAGCACAGCGAAGTCCTGGGCCGGCCGGTCGGGGCCGCCGAGCAGCACCGTCTCCAGAGGAGCCTTGGGATAGGGCAGCCGGACCGGCATGAGCGATGTGTCTTTCGGTCCCTTGATGAGCGTCAGATACGCTTTGACCTGGACCTGGCCGTCGGGCAGGACGTAGTAGAAGTCACCCTGGCTCCCGACGAAATCGGGCTTGGACCATTGCTGGTAGCCGGCGCTGGGCTCGAAGACGTCGTCGGCCGGCAGCGGCTCGGGCAAATTCTCCCGGGCCACGTCCTCGACGCGCAGGTCCCCGTAGATTACGCGGTAGGTCTTTGAGCCTTTCGGCCGGTACCAGAAGATCGCCTTGTCCGCCTCGCCAAGCTTGACGCCCTTGCCGCGATAGTACCATTTGCCCTCGCCCTGGAAACTTCGCGTGAACAGCAGCCATTTCTGGATCTTCACGCCGAGGGCGGTCTCTTCCTCGCTGGATAAGTGAAGTTCCTCGCTCTTCTTTCGCATGGCCGGGGCCTGCTTGAGGAGATCGTCCACGGCCACGCCGTCCGGGAATTGCCCATCTCCGTACGTCTGCGCCATCAGGCGAAGGCCCTCGACGAAATCAGCCTCCGTCGAGCCGAACAGGTCCAGCTCAGTCGTCTGCGCCTGCAGCTTGTATCCTTCGGGCGGCTCCATGCTGAACAACACTTCGTTCATAGGCACATCGAACTGCATGTTCTTGCAGATGACGTTCAACTGGCCTTCCTTGCTCTCGATGCGAATCGGCAGCCCGGTCCTGGCATCGGCCCAGAGCACGATCTCGATCTTCGGATGCTTCGCCCGGAATCCAACTGCCTCGCGGCCGTCGATCTGCTGTGTGCCGAGGTCCTCCGTGGTGAAATGCGGACTCTCCTGGAGTGTCACGAAGGTGTTCTTGAGATGATCGAGGTAGTTGCCTATCGAGGGTAGGCCCTTGATATTGATGTACACCGCCTCCTTCTTCGACTCGTCCAGGACCAGGATGCGGCTGGCCTGCAGATCGATGATGCTGACCGCCTCCGGCGCATTGGACAGCGTTCGCCGGATGCGCGAGCCCATGACCACATCGTGGACCACCGGCGTGTTCGGGTCCTCCACACCGACGATGATGTCAAGAGCCGCCGTGCTGGCGTTGAGGATCGGCTGAATCACCTGGGCAAACGTGAGATTGGAGCCCAGGGGATTTCCGAGGAATTGCAGTCCCAGCAGCACGGCGATCACAATCGCCGCCGCAACGGCGAATTTGCTCCATTTGCTGTTCATGATGATTCTCCACGCGCCTGGCTTGTTCGCTGCTCCGGTGACCCGGCGCTTCTCCACGTCCTCCAGTGCGTCGGCCAGAATGCGCCGATCGACCTGGGAAGACGATGTGATCTGCGATTCGTCGATTAGCTTCTTTATGTCATCTGCTGGTTGCATTTGCTTACCCTGCCGTTGAGAATGCTCCGCAGCTTGTCGATTCCATATCGGTAACGGCTCTTGGCTGTATTCGTGGAAATCTGCCGGGCCTTGGCGATGGCCTGGAACGTCATCTGCCCGTGCACGTGCAGCATCAGGGCCTCTCGCTGCTCGAACGGCAGCTCGGCCAGCGCCCCGCTGAGCATCTCCAGTTGCTCGTTGCAGACCAGAGTCTCCAGCGGCTCATCCGCGACGGCGTGGCCGGCGTTGCCACGAGGTAAAGACGCAGGATTTTGCATCTCCGCGGGGTCCTGCATGCCGGTCAGCAGCCTGCCGCGTACCCGCTCGGCCTTGTTCCAGTTCCGAGCGTGATTGGCCGCACAGGTCAACAGGTAGCCCTTGAGACTGCCCGTCAGGTGGAACCTGTCCAGATGATGGACGAAGGACAGGAACACGTCATGAACGATATCCTCCGCCGCGGTCTTGTCGTTGAGCAGAGCCATGGCCAGCAGCAGCAAGTCCGCCTTGTACTTGTCATAGATCCGCGTCAGAGCCTCGCGGCTCCCACGCCTGCACTGAAACACAAGCACCTTGTCTTCCATACGCCGGCCTATTGGGTACCCAACGAACGTTCGTTCGCCAATATAACAACCGTGCCGGTGCGTTGGGTCTATCCGCTGTGGAGAATCTACCTCTCATCAGGGGGAATCTGCCGGGTACACGTTCCGTCAAACCGATGGGGCGTGGACGTGGAGACTGTATTGATCGGATTTGAGTGCCTGCGAAGAGGCCAGAGGCCGGGAGAGCCGCCCGGCAGTGCCGCCCTTCGTGGTGATGGCCCGTGGCGCCCTGCTACGGCGTCCGTCCCAAAAGACTGAAGTTCAGAATGTCTGACTTATACCGTGTTTCCGCGCCTCGCGTCAAGGCGCGCCGGCCCGGCAGCGCAAAGAAAAGGCCGGGCGCGGTGCCCGGCCGGGAAGTGACTTGGCCGTGGGATTTACTTGCGTTTCTGCAAGCCGAGGCCGCAGACACTGAAGTCGGTCATGGGCTTCGGGGGGTTCCCGATACTGAAGGGCACCCACGACGACTGGGAGGGGTCCTTGACGTACTCCCAACCGCTGTCGGGGTTCAGGGCAACGGACAGCTTATAGGAGACGACCGGGACCAGGCTCTTGAGCGGCACGTTGTTGCCTGCCAGCTCCAAATCGTCCAACACCAGCGTCCAGGTGCACGTAACCTTCGTCTGGCCTGCCAGGAGCTTATCTAGGGGCAATTGCAACTCGTATTGGCCCGCACCCGTCGGCTCGAAGGGCACCGGCGTATCGCCGATTGCCACGGAGGTCAGCACGCCGGTGGTGTAGGGCAGGGTGATTGGCATGATGGAGGTGCCCTTTGGCCCTTTCATCAGCGTGACATCGGACTGGACGACGATTTCGCCGGAGGCCTTGATTCGCCAGAGGTCTTCCTGGGTGCCGACGAACTCGGGCTTGGACCATTGCTGGAAACCGAGGCTCACCGGGGGGACATCGTCCGCCGCCAGCGGCTCCGCCAGGTTCTCCGGGGCGACATCCTCGACGTGCAGGTCGCCGTAGATCACGCGGTAGGTCTTGGAGCCCTTCGGCCGATACCAGAAGATCGGCGTCTGCGCGTCGCCGAGCCTGACGCCCTTGCCGCGGTAGTACCACTGGCCCTCACCCTTGAACATGCGGAGGAACAACTGGTGCTGGCCCATCTTTCTCTCCAGCTCCGTCTCCTGCTCGGGCGAGAGCTTGAGCTGTTCGATCTTCTTGATCATCTCCGGGGTTTGCTTGATGTAGTCCTCCGGCGCCATGCTGTCGGGGAACCGCCCGTCGCCGAACACCTCGGCCCGCAGGCGCAGACCCTCGATGAAGTCCGCCTCGGTCGAGCCGAACAAGTCCAGTTGCATCTCCTGCAAGGTGTAACCCGCCGGCACCTCCATGCTGAACAGGGCCTCATCCATCGGCATGTCGAACTGGAGGTTCTTGACGAGGAAGGACATCTGCCCGGCGTGCTCTTCGATGCGGAGAGGCAGGCCGGTCCTGGCATCGGCCCACAGCGTAATCTCGATCTGCGGGTGCTTGGCCCGGAATCCGACGGCCTCCCGCCCGTCAACCTCCTTCGTTCCCAACTCCTCCACGACTAGGCGCGGATTGTCCTGGCACTCCGTCAGGAGGTTCTTGAGCTGATCCAGATAGTTCGGTATCTGGGGCAGGCCCTTGAGATCGATGTACGTCGCCTTTTTCTTGCTCTCATCCAAATCCAGAGCGCGGCCGCTCTCGAGATCGATAATACTCACGAGATGCTCCACGCTCGGCACGGTCCGCCGAATCCGCGAGCCCATGACCATGTCATGGATGACCGGCGCGCCCTCGACGTCGGGACCGGTGATGAGGTCCAGGATCGCGGTGTTGGCGTTCAAAATGGGCTGAATCGCCCGGGCAAACGTGACTTTCGTGAACGAAGGACCGAGGAATTCCAGTCCGACCAGGACCGCCACGACCACAGTCGCCGCGACGGCTAATTTGCTCCATCGACTGTTCATGAGGATTCTCCCGATGCTCTTGTGAGCTTGTAGCCTGTTGGTGTCCAAAAGGGTCCCTCGGACGCGTTCCAGGGCCCGGCGGGTCGCTTCGGGGGAAGGTCGCACGCCGGCCAGGAGCTCCAGGCGGCGGCGGAGTTCTGCATCATTCATCTTCGACATGCTGAACCTCCTTCCCGTCCGCCGGGGTATGGTTGCATCCGAGCACATCACGCAACGTATCCATGGCTCGAAAACACAAGGCGCGCACCTGATGAACCGTTTTGCCGAGCTGCTCGGCAATCTCTTCGTACGAATTCTGCTCCAGATACCGCAGGACAAAAACCTCGCGCGAGGGGCCGTGCAGTCGATCGAGCGCCGCGAGAACCTGCTCGAGCTCCTCGGACGCCACAAGTTGGCCCAGCGGTCCGGCGGTTTCTGAGGCACGTTCCGCCACTGCGTCGAGCGGGCAGGCCCGGCGGTTCGCCCGCCGGCGCCGCCAGTCGAAGGCAAGGTTCATCGCCGTTCGCCGGGCGTAAGCAGACCAGCAGTCGATCCGGCCCTGGTCTGGGGCGCCCTGGAGCTTGAGGAACAAGTCCTGCATCAGCTCCTCGGCCACGTCCTCGCGCAAGGTGAGCCTGGCCAGCAGGGCGTGAAGCTTCGCCCCGGATGTCTCCAGCAGCTCGAGCAGCTCTGTTCGCCGATCACTCACTCCAGGCTCCTATTCGACTCGTGCCTCAGAACTTCACCATTATAGACGCACGCAGCCCCTCCCGCGCAACCGCTCCATGATTTTGCGTCTGTTCAAGTTCTTCAGGCACAGCGCCGGGTGGCAGCGGCAAGCGGAGAGAGGCGGAGCTTGCCGATGGCGCTGCGCATCCTAGGGACCATCGGCAAGCTGACGCTTGCCGCTGCCACCCGGCCGCACGACGCGATAGAATGACATTTTTCGACAGGTGCAATGGGCCTTTTCGTCCGTCTCAAGTGTGGATACGGTATCCGAAGACTCGGCGACAGGATGGCGATGCTGGACGATGCGATACTCCTGTGGAGATCGAAGCAAGGCGACCGCAAGGCGTTTGACCTGCTCTATGAGCGGCATCTCGATGCGCTGCTGACGGTAGCGAGGCATCTGCTCGGCAACGCCGGCGACGCGGAGGACGCCGTAGAGGAGGTGTTCGCGTCGTTCATCGAATCGCTCGACGTGATCACGCTTCACAGCAGTCTGCGCAACTTTCTGGCTGTCTGCGTCGCCAACAAGAGCCGGGACATGCTGCGGAGGCGAAACAGACCTCTGGCGAACCCCCGCAACGAGGCGGCGCCGGCCGAGGCTCCCGAGCCGCTCGAATTGGTCATTCGCAACGAGCAGGTCCGCCGCCTTGCAGATGCACTGGCCCGTCTGCCCTACGAGCAGCGGGAAGTGATCACGCTGCACGTCCATGCGGGGCTGACGTTCCGGGCCCTGGCCCGGGCTCTGAAGGTCTCTCTGGGGACGGTGCAGAGCCGATATCGCTACGGCCTGAACAATCTGAAAACGGCACTCAATGGAGAGGGCCAGACATGAAACGAGAGAGAAACATAGAAGATCGCATCGCTGACGTGCGATACAGGAGCGGTGCTTGCGTCCACGAGAGAATACGCTCCCACTTGGATCAGGTGTGGCAGCGCCATATGTCACAGCCCGGCGGCGCGCTCGCGCGATTTGGTTTTGGAGGCAGCACGCTGGCCAGACTGTCCAAGGTGGCGTTCGTCGCCCTGCTGCTGATCGTCGCCGGCGTATGGCTCGTCCAGATCAACAAGTCCACAGGCGCCGCTTATGCCCTGGATCAGACGGCCGATGCGCTCAAGGGGATCCAATATTTCCACTTCCAATTCATCTCGCGCCCGAAGAAGCCGGCACGGGAGGCCTGGATCGAATACGATCCGAACGATTCCATGCGCAACGTCCGGGTCAACTTCTACGATTCGAATTCCGTCATGGTCTGGAGCGGAGACGTGACGCAGTATTGGAACCAGGACAAGCACGAGGTATGGGTGTTCCGGGACGATGAATACACGGAGAAAGTCCTGTACTTCGTTCAGCGGCACGATCCGCGGCAGGCCATCGCATATCTCCAGGAGCGGGGCCGGCAGGGCGGCATCCGGATCGATATCGACCAGCCGCGGGCGAGCACCGATCCCATTACTGTCACGGTCGCCTACGATCCCAACACGTATCTGATTGGCAAGGCACAGCCCGCCATGCGCGAGTTCTACCACATCGACGCTCTGACGAAACTGATCGCCAGCATCGATGTCGAGACACTCTGGAACGGCCGCTACATGAACAAAGGGGCCTGGGAGTACATCGACTACAATCGGCCCTTCGATCCCAACACCTTCGACCTCAAGAGCGAGACCGGCGCGGATGTGAGCTGGTCCGACACGACGGGCATCGCCATGGGCGCCGAGCAGGGCACACTCTCGGCTGAAGAGGTCGCGGCCAGGCTCGTGCGCGAGTTCCTCGACGCGTGGACGGCGAAGGACTACGACAAAGCCGCCCAACTCTACGGCTACGCAGCCGCGGGCGAAGTGGAAAGCATGGCAAACGTGCTGGGCAGGAAGAACATCCTGCAGGTGGTTTCCGTTGGTCCGCCCGTCCGTGCGGAGCCACCGCTGCGCGGCCTGCTCGTGCCCAGCGAGGTGGAATACGAGGAAGACGGACAGAAAACGACAGGGCGATTCAATGTGCACGTGAGCCAATACACCGAGGGCCGCTGGCGCATTCGCGATCTCGGCATGGGCAAGTGATCCGTGTCATGATAAACGTCTTCGCTGTCCCGGATGACCGCACCGATTACAGCCACCGCCGGACCTGGGACTTGTAGCGCAGGTACTGCTCGCCGAATTTCGCCTCCAGATGCCGTTCCTCTCCCGGCACGATCAAGCGGTCCATCACGAGCAGTACAGGGATCGCCAACACCAGAACCCAGCCGTTGTTAAGGAGAAAGCCAATTCCGAGGTACCAGAGCGTCAGGGCGATGTACGCCGGGTTACGCGAGAGGCGGTACGGCCCGTCCGTGATCAGGGCCGAGGCGGGCTTGTGCGGGTTGAACGCCGTGCCCGCCCGGTGAAACCGCATGAGCACCGGCGGCATAATCGCAATCCCCACAACGATCAGCACCACGCCGGCGACACCGCCCCATGGACCCGGCAGAAGTCGGATCGGCCACCAATGATTCAGTCCGACTCCGATCCACAGCGCCGCCAGGTAAATGAGAGGCGGATGAACACGTACGGCCGGGCCCTCGTGCATCATAGGTCGTCCTCATCGCTCAATTCTGCGGTCTTCTCCTTTCCAGCCATGCAGCAGAGCATTGTAGTGACGTTCCTATCTGAACGTCATGCAGATTATGCACATGGAAAGGCCGGGCGCGGGGGCCCGGCTTTGTGTCGATAGTAAGGGGCGATGGTCAATCTATTTCGGCAGGTCCTCGGGGGGCGCCTCCGCGACGTGCAGGTCGGCGTAGATGACGCGCCAGGTGGCGGAGCCTTGCGGCTGGTACCAGAAGATCGGCACCGCCGAGTCGCCGAAGGAGACGTTCTGGCCCGCGTAGCGCCACGTGCCCGCCGGCAGGACGCTGATGAAGGCCAGCCCGCGGTACATCACCTGCTGGGAGCTGAAATCCCAGCCGGGCTTGAACTTGCCGCCCTGAGCCATCTCCACGACTACCTTGGCGATCTCCGCCCCGGCCACGATCGGCGGGAACGTCCCATCCACTGTCCACTGCGACCAGGCGCGGAGGAACTCGGTGAAGTCCCGCTCGCCGATATCGGCGGCGTCCGCCTGGATCTCGATAGGGACATACCCCTCCGGCGGCTCCAAGCTGAAGAATGCATCCGGCAAATCGACGTCAAGCTGGAAGTCGCTCATGATCACATTCATTCCCGGCGCGCTGGGAACCTCCAGTTCCACTCGTGCCAGGCGGCCGCTCGCCGGGTCGATCCACACCGTCGTCACGAGATCCGCCTCGCGGACGCGGAAGCCATCGAGTGTCCTCCCGTCGATCTCTCTGGACCCCAGGACCTCATCCGCCTGCGTCGGCAGGGCCCGAAGCGCCTCAACCATCGCCCACGGGTCTTTGGCGAGGTTGTTCGGCACGTTCTCCACCACGAACTTAGCGTAGTTCTTCGCGACCGGAACAATGCCGATCCCTTTGATCTTATTGCCGGTGACTTGTGCCACGGTGATGTAGCCATCGGCGGTGGCCGTGCGGATGAAGTACGTGTCTCCCATGTCCTTGAAGGCGACCTCCATGCGTACGGTAGGCATGTCCACCATGCCTGGTTTCGTAACCATGCTGTACGTCAGAGTCTGCGCCCTGTGCAACTGGCTGACCGCACGGGCGTACACTTTGCCGGCGCCTCCGCCTCCAAAAAGGCTCAGACCCACAGTCGCGACCAGCACGACTCCGGCCGCGACGGCCAATTTGCCCCATTTGCTGTTCATGATGATTCTCCCGAAAATCGCCGCAGATGATTCAAGCCCGCGGCGAGATGGATCCTTGCTTTGTGTTCTCGCAGCCAGCAGAACCTCGCGGTTCGCCGACTGCACCACGTGTTCATCCTCCGGCACAGCGCCCATGCGCCCGGCACAGTCGAGCAGCGACTGAAGCTGCTTGACAGTCTGTCTGCATGGCTCGCACTGCCGGAGGTGTGCTTCTATCTCACGAGCCTTCTCGGAAGGCAACTCTCCGAGCACGAATTGAACAAGCTGCTCATCGGTCACATTGTGAGGACTCATGACTCACCTTCTTCATTGGTCCAGATACTTGTGCAGCTCCCGGGTCAGCCTCAGTACGGCACGATGCAGATGGACGCGGACGGTGGACTCGGCACAGCCCATGATCCTGGCGATCTCGGCCGTCTCCAATCGTTCCAGCCGCGAGAGGACAAATGCATCCGCCTCGCGCCGGGGCAGCCGCCCGAGGGCCGCCGCCAATTGCTGCTGCAACTCATCGGCCCGTATCGCGCCGTCGGGCCCGTTCGTAGTGACGCCATTAGGCATTTCACTGTATGCCCTTGCGGGTGCGTGACAGGCGACCCGTTGCCGGGCGAGCTGCAGCGCCTTGCGCACGGTCACGCGGTACAGATACGCCGGCCAGTTCACCTCGCCGTTGTACGTGTGCCAGCGCCGCCAGACGGCCAGAAAGACCTCCTGATGTACATCGTGCGCCAGATTCACGTCGCGCAGGACGCGCGTCGCGGTACTGAGGACCTGCCGGCCGTGCTCGTTCACCAGGCTTTCAAAACTCTGATTCGACACTGTCGTACCGTTCGGTCATAGAAACGTTTCCGGGCGGGCGCCACGTCCACGCTCGCGAACATGCTTCCGCGAGCACGAACATGACACCCAGGCCGCATGCCGCCTGAGATCTCCACCCCTCTAAAGGGCCCCCCCGGTCTCCGCGTTTACAGGAAACCCCCCCATTCTACCCCGCCCAAGGCCACGAGGGAACCGAGAGGACAGGCGGCCCCCCGTCCGTTTCCCGCGTGGACAAGACGGGCCTTGCCTTGCGCAGGAGGGCGTATGCGCCGATCCGCATTTCTCTTGACCGTGACCGGCCTATGAGGTATGCTGATTGTCACGACGGTGGGTCGTTGTCCCACTGTCGGACAGCAGGCTCTTCCGGAGAACGAGGGACCATCGAGGATGCAGGAGGATGGCAGCCCAGTTGACACGCCGCGCCGGTTGTCTGATGACACCCGGGGCTCGACTCCGGAGCTGTGCGAGGAAATTGTGGGAATTCACTTTTCTGCAACAAGGAGGCCGATCATGTTCGGTAAGTCGATTATCCTTGTGACGGTGGCGTTCGTGCTGGGGCTGGCTCAAGCCGGTCCGGCCCAGGTGGACCCGGATCTGATTGGATGGTGGCGGCTCGACGAGGGACAGGGCAACACGACTGCTGATTTGAGCCGGTACGGGAATCACGGCACTCTTGTCGGGGGCCCCAAGTGGGTGGCCGGCAAGATCGGCAGGGCTCTGCAATTTGACGGAGCCGACGACTACGTGCGCTGCGCCGAGCGGGTGGGGAGCAAGCCCGGCACATATCCGGCTGAGCTGATGCCGGCGACCTTCACCGTGGCCTGCTGGACGAAACTGGACAGCTTCGCCTTCTTCAGCAGCTTCGTCGGGAACGGTATCGATACGGGGGACGACGAGTGCGGATTCTTCCTGTACAACTACGGCTGGGTCGACGACAGCGGGAAGGACTTCGGCCTGGCGATCCGGACCGAGACCGCCATCAACTACGTGGAGACCCCCAACGTCTATGAGACCAATACGTGGTATCACCTGGCCGCAACCTATGATGGGACGAACGTCAATATCTACGTCAACGGCTCCCTTGCAGTCGGCCCTACGGACGTGGGTGGTCCCTTGCGGTGGATCAGTCAAGTCAGCGGAAATTATCCGGAGCGGTTCGCTATCGGGGTGTGGCTGGACCCGGGCTACGACCTGTGGGTGGATGGCGCGATCGACGACGTCCGCTACTACGGCCGGGCCCTCGATGCGAGCGAAGTAAAGGCGCTCATGACCGCCAACGCGTATTACCCGTTCGCCTACGCTCCGGTGCCCAAGCACGGCGCGATGATCAAGGCGACTTCGCAGGTGCTTCAGTGGAGTCCGGGCGACTCGGCGGCCTCCCACGAAGTCTACTTCGGGGAGAACCTGGAGCAGGTCATTGCGGCTACGCCGGCCGACGCCAACGTCTTTGCCGGGAAGCTCACCGCCCGCATGCTGCCCGTTGGCGCAGCCAGCGGTCCGTATCCCCAGGGACTCGTCCCTGGAGCCACCTATTACTGGCGAGTCGATGAGGTCAACGAAGCGAGTCCCGACAGTCCGTGGAAGGGCGAGGTCTGGAGTTTCTCGGTCCAGCCGCAGACTGCCTGGAAACCATACCCGCCGGATGGGATGAGGAACGTCGATCCCAACCAGGACCTGAGCTGGGAATACGGGATCGACGCCATTTTCCACACGGTTTTCCTCGGCCGCAGCTTTGACGAGGTCAGCAACGCCGTCACGGGCGGCATGATGACACCCGCTTCGCCCTACGAACCGGGCTCCCTCGCTCTGGACACGACGTACTACTGGCGGGTCGACGAATTTGTCTTTCCGGCAAGCGTCACGCGCAAGGGCCCCGTCTGGACCTTCACCACGCGCGGGTCCGGCGGCGGCGTCAAGGCGCAATATTTCAACGGCAAAGACCTCGCGGGCACGCCGGTCCTGACCCGGATCGAGAGCTCGATCGACCATGTCTGGTCCGGCGAGATCGTCGCCGGTCTCAGCGACAATGTCTCGGCCCGCTGGACCGCCGATCTCGAGGCCCCGTTCACCGAGACGTACAGTCTCATCACCAACAGCGATGACGGCGTGCGGCTCTGGCTCGACGGCCGCCGGATCATTGACAACTGGACCGACCACGCCGCCGCCGGCAACGTGGCCAAGGCGGACCTGATCGCGGGCCAGCTCTATTCCATCCGGATGGAGTTCTATGAGGCCGAAGGCTCGGCGGTGGCGCAGCTCTCCTGGGAGAGCCCGACGCTCGGCCGCCAGATCATCCCCCAGGGCTGGCTGCAACTGCCGCTCTGGGCGACCGGTCCATCGCCGGCCGATGGCGAGGCCCATGCCCCCCAGGCGCCAATACTCCGCTGGATCGCGGGCGAGCAGGCCACCGGCCACGACGTGTACTTCGGCGAGGATGCCGGGGCGGTGGCCGCTGCGACGGAAGCTGACGCGGGCGTCTATTGCGGCCGGCAGGCCCTCGACGCCGTCACCTACGATCCCGGACCGCTCCAGTGGAACAAGACCTACTACTGGCGCGTGGACGAGGTCAACGCGGCGAACCCGGATAGTCCGTGGAAAGGCCGCGTGTGGAGCTTCACCACCGCCGACTTCATCGTCATCGACGACTTCGAGCTCTACACGAACGATTCGCCGACCCGCCTCTTCCAGACCTGGGTCGATGGTCTGGGCTACTCGATCGATCCGTACTTCCCGAGCGGCAATCCCGGCAACGGCACGGGTGCCGCCGTCGGGCACGATGTCTGGAACTCGACGAGCGCCTACTACGGCGGCTCCATCGCCGAGACCAGGGACATTCACGGCGGTTTCCAGGCCATGCCGCTGTACTACAACAACGCGGCGGCGCCTTACTATTCGGAGGCCGAGCGGACGTGGAAGACCGCGCAGAACTGGACGGTCAACGGCATCATCGACCTGACGCTCTACGTGCGCGGCGAGCCGGGCAATGTCCCCGCCCCATTGTACGTCGCCGTCGAGGACAGCGCCGGCCACGTCAAGGTCGTGACGCATGCGAACGGCGACATTCTCACCGCCAGGACCTGGACCGAATGGAAGATCCCGCTGGGCGATCTGGCCAACGCCGGCGTGACATTGACCGCCGTCAAGAAGATGTACATCGGCGTGGGCAGCCGCACCGCCCTGGCGGAAGGCGGAACCGGGGTGCTCTATATCGACGACATCCGCCTGACCAAATAGGTCCCCGGCGAAGATACGGCTATCCATGGATGGGAAGATCGCCGTGAGTGTGCCGCCGGCAGGATGCTCACGCGCATGACCCATGCTGAATGCGCGCGGACCCTCAAAGATGAAGCCCCGTGCGCCCGGTACAAACGGCAAGCGTCTGGACAATCGCGGGAGCAATCTGCGCATCTGCACGCGACCGGAGAACCTGCGCAACGCCGCCAGGCGACGCATTGCCCTGAAATTCTCACGAGACTTGCGGGACAGCACGCTGAAGACCGCATCATGTGCTCAGCCGAGCTTCTCGGGGACTTCCTTCATGGGTCCCATCCATCGCAACTCGCGTTCGAGATCGTCGTGCATTCGGTATTTCTTTGTCACCTCCGCCAGCTTGGCTCCGCGTATTTCGATTCTCGACAGATCCATTTGGCCCAGGCCGGCCTGGGCGCAGAAGCCAAGGTATCCCACCCAGTCCGGATTCAGGCCCATGACCTCGACGCCCACACGGTCGGCCGCCACATAGTCCTTTGAGGCGACAGCGATTCTGGAAGGCACGAGCGTGCCGCCGCCGGGGCCGTTGCCTTCCATGCCCTCCCAGCCATCCAGCACGGCGGCGCCCCAGCACGGATGGAGCCTCTGGGCGGTAAGGGCGATGTCCACGTGTGTCTGGCGCACCCCGCCGTGATAGATCCGCTTGTCGCTCCGGCGCTGGCTCTCCTTGCGAGGGCTGTGCAGGGGCGCGCCCAGGGCCATATTCTTGAGCGAGAGAGTGGCCACGACCGTGTTGTGCGTCTTGAGCATGGCGGAGGAGATGACGAAGGCTTCCGGATCCAGCAGCCTCGCCGCCAGCCGGACGGGCACCATATGCAGATCGCCGTTGAGGATCGCATGCATCTCGTACTTGCCCTCCTCGTTGAGATCGACCAGGCTGACATCGAGCGGCTTGTGTTCGGGGGCGATCCTCGTGTAGCCGAAGTGATCATACCCTTCCGTCGTGAAGCCGGCCGACGACTCGGCGATCACGACCGGCCCCTTGAAACGCGGCGCGAGAAAGTCAAGTATGCCATGGATGGCATCCGCGTGCGTCGAGGCAAGCTGATTGGAGGTGCTCACCATATTGGGCTTGATCACCACGCGCTTCCTGCTCTTGAGCACGGGCATGATCTGGTCCTCGATAGCCACCAGTGCGTCACAGACATTCTGACGTCGGGTCGCGCCATTGGTCACCGAGACCACCGGCCGGCGGTCGGAGGGGCTGGCTATTTGCAGGGCCTCGGGGGCATGTTCCTGGGCGCGAAGCAGGCCGGCAGAGGCGCTGACTGCCGCCGCCGTCCAGAGAAAGTGCCTGCGGGAAAATGTGTGCTCGTGCATGGTCATGTCCTTTCTATGCAAGCGTGAAACCGATTCGCTGTCCCGTGACGTACACCGTCTGCCCATCGACCACCGGAGTGGTCGTGTTGACCGGCCGGGCCTTGACCGGCACCTGCCACAGGAGAGTCTGGTCGGCCAGGCTGATTCCAATCACCTCTCACGGACGGCCATACATCCTGATCAGCCGCGCAATCCCAAGCCGGGTGAGTTTCCGATGTGCGAAACCACCTGCGCCACACTACCTGTCCGTCCGCCCTGATAGTGGCTGAATACCGGAAACGGTGACAGGGAATCCTGAGCCGGCGACACACGGATTTCTGATTGCGTGCCAACAGAAAGGGCCGAGCTTCTTGACTCGGCCCTTGTATTTGCGTTGCGTTCAGCCAGCGGGTTCGCTGGGATGGACCTGCGATGACTACGACATTCTGTGTCTTCGTATCCAACCAACGACGCCTGCGCCGATGCCGCACAGGAGCAGCGCACCCGGCGCTGGGACCGGGGTCCCGGCGTACTGGAGATGATCCGCCTCAATACCGGCGCCCGCGCCGCTCCAAATGCGGACTGACCCGATGCCAATCGGATTGTCCAGCCCGAAGAAGCGGTCTTCCCCCGTCCCGCCCGTA
>Ga0315277_10003192_pt1 | contig 22336 bp, 31 predicted proteins | sample YL17G05_15_MG_FD_203695 | JGI IMG/M metagenome (GOLD analysis project Ga0315277, IMG submission 203695) | Sediment microbial communities from Yellowstone Lake, YNP, Wyoming, USA - YL17G05_15 | ecosystem: Environmental > Aquatic > Freshwater > Lake > Sediment | place: USA: Wyoming | collected...
ACACCAGGATCTAATGAAAAAGGATACTGAGGTAATATTTCTAAAGTAGAATTTTGTGCTTTTTTGGTTCCTCTGTTTTCAACCTTAAAAAGCAAATCTACATATCCTCCTGGATCAGCATATGAAGGGTTTTGATTTACAAAACTAGTCTGTAAATAAGCTATATCTGTATAAACAACGCCTGAAGCTGTGTTAAAAACATCTGCAATTACTAAAGTTGAGCTTGATAAAATGCTTATCAAAGCAATCAAATAAAATATTTTTTTCATTTTTTATCACTCCTTATTATTTCACCATCTTTTATTCTCACTATGGTCTTAGCGTGTGAAGCAATGGTTTGATCATGAGTTATGACGACTACAGTTTTTCCATCTTCATTCAGTTTTACAAAAATTTTCATTATTTCATCTCCTGATTTTGAGTCTAAATTACCAGTTGGTTCGTCTGCAAGTATTATAGACGGATTATTTGACAAAGCCCTTGCTATTGCAACTCTTTGTCTTTCTCCGCCTGATAATTGTGATGGTAAATGTTCTGCCCTTTCTTCTAGGCTAACGATTTTTAACAATTCCAATGCTCTTTGTTTTCTTTCTTTTTTATTCTTCTCTATTATCATCATCGGTAGTTCAACATTCTCCAAAGCAGTTAAGGTTGGGTATAAATTAAATGTTTGAAAAACAAAACCTATTTCCCTCCCCCTTAATCTTGCTAACTTGGAATCATTAAGTTTGGAAATATCAGTTCCATTAAGAAATATTTTTCCAGATGACGGTCTATCTAAGCATCCTATCATATGTAATAATGTTGATTTACCAGAACCACTTGGACCCATTATCGCTACAAACTCATTTTTATTTATTTCCAAATCTATTTTTTTCAAGGCTTGAACTTTAACTTCTTCCATCTGATAAACTTTTCCTACGTCTTTTAATTTGATTACTGCATCGTTCATGGCATTTCACTCCTGTTAAAACGTCTGGAGAAATTACCAGAAAAATTATCTAGGCCAAAAGGTCTAAATGGTTGAACAACTCTTAGTGTTATCAATAGGTAAAACAATGCCATTCCTATTACAATTCCTGTAATGATTCCTATCAAAATGTATTTCATTCTATCTTTCATATTCATATCACTCAAAACTTATCATTTTACTTATTAACTAAATTATTTAAACTTAATTTACTTCTTCGTAAGTTATATAAAGCTCGAAATAGCATATTAAACTATCTTGAAACAACCTGAAACATGTAACAAGGTGAAACAATGGAAAAAGGATATAAGAAATACGTTATAGTAATGATATTATGCTTTCTTTTTGGAGGTTACTCTTTAATACTTTATTTAATGCAGATTTATTCTATTTTTTGGCAAACAGAAACTGTGATGGGAATTAGAAGAGAAGGAGAAATCTTTCCTACTCCTATATTTTCACGTGAGCTAAGAGAAGAAAACACTTCAAATAGGACCAATGTCTCTATGCCTCCTAGAAGTTTTATTGTTGCGAACCCTTCTTCATTATTGTTTTCTCCATTTTCCATAACATTCTTGATTATGGGTGTCATCTCTTTACTAGCAGGATTTGCTATTTGGAACTTAGTGAGAGAAAAAGAAATAAAATCTACTAAAAAAGCAATTTTAGACATATTTCTTCTTCCAGAAGAAAAGAAAGTCCTAAAAGAGATTGAAAAATATGGCGGATCGCTTACACAGAGTGAAATAGTTAAGAGTACTGGCTTTTCAAGAGTAAAGGTCCATAGAATTATAAGAAATCTAGAAAGGAAAAGTTTGATAATAAAACAACAGTATGGAATGACAAATAAGATAGTGCTAAAACGATGATTTCAACGTGAAAGGACTTGGATTTTTTGGAAAGCTTATCATTTTCTTCAAAAGTTAAAATGAAAAAGTAGGTAGCCAAAAAGGCTACCTACTTTGATCGATTGAATAATCTCACATGGCTAGGGTTAAAGGTGAAACACCCCAGCAGGAGGTGTGAGAACATAATACAATGAAGCGGCTTAACGATGTTTCCTCCGCCGAAGCATCATCGGAATAAAGTTTTAATCTCCATCCACAAACATTTCATGATTATCCCCCCACATCACAATAAAAATTGGCTGAACATTTAACTCCGTCCGTAGAGACTGAGTCGTTCAGCCATTTTATATTAATATAATGATCATATGTGGTATATTCCAATTGCGAACAAAAAGTACGAACTTTAAGCAAGGGCTTAAGGTTCGCAATGCTTAAAAAGGTTATAAAAAAAAAGAATTAATAGTGATATAATGCCTCCAATAATCCCTATAATAATACCTATTTGGTTCTATGGGTTTGATGCTGTAATGTATATGATAAGCTCACTTATAGGATTTCTACTAAGCTTCTATTTTCATAAAATATATTCAATAAGCTCTGAAAAAAGACATCTGTATCTTTTCTGGGGATTTTTAATCCTTTCATTTGGCTTGCTTAATCTATCAATAATAGACGCATATAGTTATACAACTTTCTGGCAATGCAAACCTTTATGTAATCTAGGAATATTAGATCAGACATTTGATATTGGAAGTTTCTCTTATTTCCTTTATTTTGGATTGTCTATAATAGCTTATGCCCTACTCATGATGGCATACATTCCTCAAAAATTTAAAATACCAAATTTGCCTATTTGGTTGCTCTCAATTTACTTCCTTGTAATTTTAATAACCTTACCTCTAAGGAGTGGAGAAATAGTTTGGTATTCATACAGCATATTCTTTGATTTAATAGCTTTTCTAATGATGATTTTTATTTCCTTTATAAACTTTATCAATTTCAATGAAAACAAAAGTATAGAACCGCTTATAGTAACTATGTCATTTTTCTTTCTTTCATTGTTTCATTTAATACATATATTCTCATCAATTAGCGGATGGATGTATGTTTATGCGCACGTCTCAATGCTAATAAGTTTCATACTACTTCTGTCAGTGGTTATAAAGGTGAAAAAGAAATGAATTCTAGAAGAACTAAAATGCAGATTTACATAGACATATTGAAAAATCTGCAGAGATCAAACGGAAGGATGAGAAAAACTCACATAGTTTACAAAGCTAATTTAACCCATTCTAGATTGAAAGAATACCTTGATTTTTTAATTTCTAAAGAGTTTATAGAAGAAAAGTACATAGAAGATGAGACCTTCTTTGTTATAACAGAAAAAGGAATTAAGTTCTTAAGTGATATTGATAAGCTTAGAAAAATATCTGATGCTTTTGGAATTCCATTATGATTTTATAGAACTTATATAGTTTTGAAAAATACAGTTTTATTGCTAAACTGAGATTCGATTTTAATTTTTCCATTTCCTTTTTCTGCATATCCTATTATATCAGACTTGTGATGTCTCTTAATAATATTAAGAACATTTTCTGCTGCATTTTTATTAACTGCTATTATAAAGCCTATCCCATTGTTAAATGTCTTATACATCTGTCCGTCAGACAGTTTTCCTTTTTCTTTTAAGGAGAAGAAGACAGACTGTGGATTAAGCTTATGATTTCTTACTATTTTTATATCAACTTTCTTATTCGATATATCTTTTAGTTTGGTAAATGCTCCTCCTGTTACATGTACCATTCCGCAGATGTCTTTTCTATGGTTTTTTAAAATATCTTTTATTCCTTCCAAATAGATTTCTGTTGGCTTTGTTAGTTCTTCTGAGTCATGAAGTATTTTTCTTGCAAAAGTTAGACCATTTGAGTGGATGCCGCTGCTTGCTAGGCCAATTAATTTATCTCCAGCTTTTACATTGGGCCTAATAATTTCACTCTTCTTTACTAAGCCAATCATTGTTATTCCAATTTCCATGCCATTAACAGTGTTTAATATAGCAGTTTCTCCACCAGTTATTGCTACTTTGTATTTTTTACATAGCTTTGCTAAGCTTTTTATAATAGAAAGTATTGCTTTTTCATTTTCCTCTTGAAGCATTATGTGGTTTTGTAATCTGTAGGGTTCTGCTCCAATTCGAATCAAGTCATTAGCATTCATTGCAAATGCATCTTGAGCTGCGAATGAGAATGTTTTCATCTTCCAATGCAATGATCCTTTGGTTCCTATACCGTCTGTTTTGTCAACCTCTAAGTAATCTTTCCAATTTTTTGGATTTTTTCTGATTATAACCTGGTTTTTAACTCTTTCAATTCTGAACGGGCCATTTTTTGGCCAAGTTTTTTGAATTATTTTAAGAATCTTTTCTGTAAAAGGCTTTGTGGAGTTGTATACACTCATAAAGGTAATTACAGTCTAGAATTTATAACTTTCTTATACTATATAAAACGGTTTTCCTTCTTTTCTGGCTTCAGACAAGAACGTATGACAACCTGCGCATTCGCTTGCAACATCTATTTCTAATCTAACTTCCTTACCTACAATATTTACTATGTTATAATTATGGCCATTAGAATCTACAGTTTTTGTTGGGCAATTTCCACATGCCTTTTCCCAGTACTCTGTAATATTTATGACCTTTTTAGGATCAATTAAAATAGGCTTAGATTTAATCATTTTTAACCTTTATTTTAATTGTAAAATTAGGATTTATACTTTACTATAAAAACTTATGTCCTAATTTTTCAAATATTCTTTTCATTAAAAAACTATCTATTTCTAAAATTGGACTCTCGGAGATTATGGTTACATCAAACTTTCTTTTAAGAATTTCTTTTGCAAATGCTTGAAAGTCTGGTCCAGCTTCTTTCATTGGGACATGATTTCTCTCGTTTCCTCTTCCTATTCCAACTAGAGAGTATTTTATTCCAGAGAAATGAGAATGTATCTTGTTTAATCTCAAGGATTCAATCTTATCTAGCATGTCCTTATAATCTATTTGACCGCCTTGCCTTGCATAAATATGAGCAGGATCTAAATAGGGGACTAGATGCTTTAGTTTATTGCACAGTTTTATAATCTCTTCTAAAGTTCCGAAGGATGCTTGTTTTCCCATAGTCTCTAAACCAAATTCTATATTCCAACCATTTTTCTCTATAAGTTCTGTTATTTCAGTGCATGCATCAAAAATCATTGCTATTGATTTTTCCCTGTTTTTTCCATAATAACCAGCATGAGCAACCACGATAGTAGCATCCATTTCCACTCCCCTTGTTAGAGAGTCGATTATCCTTTTCTTGCTAGCCTCTATTATTTTCTTATCTATACTAGCAAGATTGACAAAATAAGGGACATGAATCGATAATTCTACGTCCAAGATTTTTGCAATTTTTCCTAATTCCTTTGCAGTTGCTAATGACATATGAACGCCATGAGTGAAAGAAATCTCCATTGCAGATAGTCCTAGTTCTGCTACTTTTTTAACACCGTCTATTGAACTATTGCTTTCAGAAGAGACTGGAATGCCTGATGGTCCTAAACGAATTTTCACTTAATCACATTCCACATGCTGATCTGGCTTAAAAGCAGGATTGCATACCATCACCAACTTCATTTTTCCGTCCCAGAAAAACTTTTGATTGGCTTTAATCAAAATGGAATCTCCTTCGCTTATCTGAAACTCTTTACCGTCGATGCCAACTTTCCCACTTCCCTCAATTGCCAAGGCAACTTCCTTGCAGATTTTGTTTATAACATTCCCTTTATCTGGGTACCTTCCTTTGATCTCAGCTATGACGATGTTCATATCCTTGTCTTCATGTCCGTATTCGTGAATTATACAGGTTGAACTGTTTTCAAACTTTTTGCTCTCTGATTTTTTGACTATCATTCAATCACTCTCTCTTCTTAAAAAACAACCAGTTGTTTGGAGGTTTGAATCTAAACAAAACAAAAGTTCCCTTTAGTTTCTTTCCATCTATTTTTATTACAAAACCTTTTTCAGTTTTTTCTATTAATTCAAAAGTTCCCTTGTCCCATATCTTAACGGTTCCAGCTCCATATTGTCCTTCTGGTATGACGCCTTCAAACTTTGCATATTTTAATGGGTGGTCCTCTACCATAATTGCTAGTCTTTTTACAGATGGATTTATTGAAGGCTCCTTTGGAACTGCCCAGCTTTTTAAAGTTCCTTCCATCTCAAGTCTCAAGTCCCAATGTAAATGGGAAGCATGATGTTCATGAATAAGATAAATTGATTTATCAGTTTTTACATTTTTTTGACCAGAGTGTTCTGGAGTTTTCTTAAAATCTCTCTTTTCATTATATTTTTCTAATGTCATTTTATCACAGTTTCTTTGTTACTCCATTTTTTGGGCATAGCTTATCTAAAAAACATTTACTGCACGTAGGAACTGGTGCCTGACAGATTGCTCTACCATGCGCCTTTAAAAAATATGCAATTTTTCTCCAATATTCTTTTGGAACCATCTTCATTAAATCTTGTTCAATTTCTTCAGGTTTTGTGCTCTTTGTCCAACCTAGTCTATAGCTTAGTCTTATGACATGTGTGTCAATAGGTATTCCTTCAACTTTGTCGAATGCATTTATTAGAATCGTGTTTGCAGTCTTTCTTCCTATACCCGGTAGTTCTATGAGGTCTTCCATTTTGTCAGGAACTTTTCCACTATGTTTTTCATCAAGAATCTTGCAGGCGCTTATTATGTTTTTGGCTTTCATTCCAGAGAATGTAACAGCACTTATCTCTTTTGTAAGTTCCTTCAAGTCAGAATTAGCATAGTCTTTAGCAGTCTTGTACTTGCTAAAAAGCTTAGGCGTAGTAGCATTCACTACCTCGTCCCTAATCTGAGCAGAGAGGATTGCTGCAACCATAAGTTCCAAAGGACTAGAGAAGTTCAAGTAATACTTTGCATTTGGATAACTCTTCTTTAACAGTTCAATTATCTTCATTGCTTCCATATCAATATTTCTCCCTCACTTTAATCGCCATGTTGTAAGCATCATAACCGAACCATATGCTGCTTAAAAAATATCCAACCAGTATTTCTAATAATAAAGAAAATTCAAAGCCTACGACGAATATATAGATTAAATTAAATCCCCAAACTATGGCAAATAAAAAGAAGGTATAGGTTCCTTTCCAGACTTTTCCAACATATATATAACCTAGTCCCCAAACAAGCACGTTTAGTATTACAGCCGTCATAGGATTTACGACAGATTCCATTAAATCACTTTTTGTTTCTCAAATCTGTTACAAGTCTAATTAGCCTTGATATAATTAGATGAATCATCTTTATAATCAAAATCAATATTATCAGAAACATGAATGATATAAAAAACAGTATCATTAAAGCAGTTAGAGTGTCACGCGACATATTGAAAATGTAATCGCGATAATACAGAATAAAAATTACCAATATTATGATACTAATTAATCCTGAGACTTTATGCGTTGTGTCTTTTGAAGACAAGTCCTTTACAGAAGCGAATATAGACCTTACAAAAAAATAAACAGGCAAAACAAAGCCTGACAAAAGGAGTACAAACCCAATTAGGAGTAAAAAGTTTCCTATATTATTATTAAACTTACTGCCTATATCCATTCCAAAAATAATCAAGAATATACCAATAACAATGCACATGCCAGGAAGAAGAATTGAGATTAAAGAATCTTTGATCCAGTTTAAAGCACTATTCATGATATCATTTCAATGTTATTTTCATGAGGTCTTCAGCAACTATAGCGTTCTTAAAAATAGGTTTAACTGCGTCTAAAACTTCCTTGCCGTTCTTATATCTTCTGCTTATGTGAGTAAGGACTAATTTTTTAACTTTGTATTTTTTAGCCAGCTTCGCTACTTCTATTGCAGAGGAATGCGGTCTTTCTAAGCTTGGCAATTCGATGAAAGTGCCGTCATGTATAAGCAAATCTGCTCCTTCAGCCATTTCAAATAATTGTTTGCAAGGAATAGTATCTCCAGAATAAACAATCTTTCTTCCTTCAATCTTTACTGCGATTTGTTCAAGTTTTATAGTTCTTTTACCAACTTTTATTTTCCCTTCATTTTTTATTACTTTCAATTGCTTTCCTTCTAATCCATATTTCTTTGCTTTTTTAACATCAATATGCCAATGGTCTTTTTCTTTGAAGCAATAGCCGACCGTAGGGACGGAGTGCTTTACTCTTATTGAGTAAATCTCGTATTTGTCATTATCAACAATTTTTTCCACTTCTTTCTCCTCATCAACATCTCTTGCTTTAATTCCAAAGCCGACACCCCAGTAGCTAAGCTCTATTATTGCGTCTATGAAACGAGAAGCTTCTGGACCATAAACTTCCAGAGGTTCTGTTCTTCTTGACAAGTGTAATGATTCTATCATTGGGAGAATTCCTGCAAAATGATCTGCATGCCAGTGCGTTATGAATATTTTTGACAATTTCATTGGTGAAACTCTTGCTTTTTCCATTTGAAGTTGTGTTCCTTCTCCACAATCAAAGAGAAAGTAGTCACCGCCGTATTGGAAAAGAATTGCAGCATGCCTCCTCTTCAAAGTAGGGACAGCTGCTCCTGTTCCTAAAAATGTTATGTTAATTGGTTCTGGCATTTAAACCACATTCAAATCTTTTTCAAACCATTCTCTAAGAAAAGAACGGAAATTTTCTGGCAGTTTTTCTATAGATTTCAATACGTTTCCACCGCCGCATATCTTGCATTTCTTCATCAACGGTGCAATCTTGCTCGGTATTCCTTTCTCTAAGAGTTCTTTCTCAGACTTTTTCAACAAATCTTTCAAGAAATGTAGCATTATCGTAAATTCTCTTTCAGTTTCAACAACCCAGTTTTCGCCTTCTATGAAAACCTTGCTTTCTTTATAGTGTTTTAGGAATTGCTCTGCATGATTGCTATAGATGTCAGGTCCAATGTTCTTCATTATCTTAGGGACTTGCCAAATTTCCATTTCAAAGACAAGCACGCATTCCTTATTACAGTAGAAATCGCTCCTTAAAATATTAAACCCATTTTGTTCAAGTATTTTGTCAATTGCTTTTACGCATCTTCTTAATTGTGGATAAAGTATGTCGTCTAAAACATCAGGTCTTTCAAAACTTATCAAGTACCAGCGAGTTCCCCTTTTATTGAACTCCTTTGCTATTTCTTTTATCGAGTATGGCTTTGTCTCTTGCATAAAGAAGAAGTCTTTGCTCGAATTTTTAATAAAGTCATTGCAGGCTTTTACAAACCTGTAAAAGCTCTCAGCTGACAAGGCTGCTCCTACATTCCTGTTTCTATCAACAGGATCAATAACTACCAGCGGCGTTTTAAATTTCTTTGCATCCTCGTTATTAAAACTTATTAATTTACCAGCTCTCCACTTGGCTGCCTCTTTAGCAAGGCTAAGAAAACTGCCATATTTTATTATTAAGAGCTCGCAGATATAGCCAGAGAATCCTTGTGTCTTTAAATCAGCTCCATAGCACTTGTTTGCTTTACAGAATTGCTTTAGAAGTCTAACCTCATCAGGATTCTTAAGATTAGCTTTCACAAATTTCACATGATGCGGAGTCCTGTCAACAGCAGATTTTATTTTCTCTGGATTAGAAATCTCATAACAAGGCACTATGTCGACCTGATACTTTCCTATCTTCCCTCTAAGATAAGGATGTTCTGCATAAGCTATTACATAGCTTCCTTTCATAGCTTTTATAATTCTTTTAGCCAGATCTAAGCCTTTTTTCTCTAATTGTTTTTTAGATAAAGAAGGCTTGAAAAGCAAAAACAAATCAGCTTCATTCTTTTTTGAGAGCCAAGTTCCTTTTTCTATTGAACCACATAGCAAAGGTTTCGCTTCTTTAGACGATTTAGAAGCTGTTTTAATCAGCTTATCAATAAAGCTTCTCATCTCGTCTTCTTCCTTTTTATCAGGTTTAATCTCATTAAGAACTAATTTTAGGTCCATTTTTACCGAATAGATTTATAAGTAAGGAAGTAAATAAACTTTTAGGTGAAACTATGGCGTTACAAGAAGTATTAATGACCCTTTGGTCCAGTTTCTTAGGCACGCTGCCACACATGATAACAGCAATAATAATATTAATAATAGGATTTGTTGCTGGAAAGGTTGTAGGCAAGATGGCCAAAGAAATCTTAGTAAGAGTAAAGATAGATAATTACATAACCGGAAAAGAGAAGTTTAGTCTAAAGATTTCAGAATTAGGTTCAATAATAGCAAGATGGCTAATATACATATGGTTTATCCAATTAGGAGTTGCTGCACTTGAAGTAACAGAGATAACAGCAATAACCATGAGTGCTGTGGATTTCTTGTTCGGAGCAGTAGGAGCAGTAATAATAATACTAGTTGGCTACATATTTGCTTACTTTGTAAAGGAAAAAGTTATTCATTCGAAGACATTCTATGGAGACATTATCGGCAATCTAATATTCTTCCTCATCGTTTACGTTTCAGTTGCATTAGCATTGCCATTTGTTAAAATAGATCCTACACTGATTAACTGGCTACTAATAGTGATAGTTGCTTCATTAGGACTAGGCTTGGCAATTGCAATCGGCTTAGGATTAAAAGACGTTGTTGCAGAAACAGCTAAGGGTTATAGTAGAAAACTTAGATCAAAGAGATAAAATGTTAGTAAAAGAAGTGATGAATAGAAATGTAAAGACAGTTAGACCTGAGGATACAGTTAAAGATGCAGCTAGTATTATGAACAATCACCGCATAGGCTCCTTGGTTGTTGTTTCTGGAACAGGCGAAGTCGTAGGCATACTTACAGAAAGGGACATTTTAACTGATGTTGTGGCTACTGGAAAATCTGCAGATGAAGTTAAAGTCTCAGAAATAATGACACCAAACATAGTAACAATTACTCCTGACAAGACTTTGGAAGAAGCAGCAGACATAATGACAGAAAATAGAATAAAGAAGTTGCCAGTTGTTCATGAAGGAAGACTAGTTGGTATAGTGACTGCTACAGACTTGATAGCCTATGAAAAGGATTTGATAAAGAAGATTTCAGTTCTTTTGGCAGCGTCTCCCATGAAGAATATCGGCGGCTAACCATAAAATTCATTTTCTCCAGACTGATAAAGCCATATGACAATGTCAAGTTCCTCTGGAGGAATTTTTAATTCTTTTGCTAATTCTAAGAACTTGTTCTCTAGTTCATTATAGCGTTTCTTTGTTAGACTTCCCTCGTCTTTATATTTTCCAGTTTTTTTAAGAAAGTTTTGAATATGAACATCTATTATAGGCAATCCTTTAAAGCCTATGTTTCTCATGAAATGAGCAGATTCTTTTTGCCCTAGGCCGTTTATATTCTCCATTAGCCATTCCCTAAGTTTTTCAGATTTAAGCATAGTTTTTAATTCTGGTAGTTTTTCTCTAGCCTCTATTATGCGTTGTGCTTTGACTTCTGGAAATCTTACACTTTTTAAGTATTTTCCTAATTCATCTAAGCTTGCAGTAAATAGTTTTTTATCAGCTTTCAGCTTGTTAATAGCTTCTCTGCAGTACTTTGCTCTTGATTGCGGAGTGCAGATGCAAAAGCAGAGTTCGCCGAACAAGCATTCTTCATCCTTATAGCTACAGGTATTGATGAATTCTCTTATTCCGCTCTTCTTCAATTCGTAGAATTTTTTTAAATCATCAAGCTGATTCATGATAAAGAATGTAGAACTTAAAAAATTTAAAGAATGCTATATACTGGACGAGGTCCTGAAAATGCCGTAGACATGATATACAATAGAAAAACAGCAGTTACAACACCAATAACAAAAGCCAAAAGTCCTTCTTTCCAGTTATAAGTTTTAGATAAGTAAATAGCTGGGGCAAATAGTGCTACAACTGGGAGGAAGTATATTATCAAAAATAAAATTATAGCAAGCGGCATGAAATAACTTCCGGAATAACTAAAACTTTGCAATAGGCTAGATAAAAATTGAATTAATAATGAAGTTATGACGTAAAGGAAACCAGAGCCAACTCCACCTACTAAAACTCTTGTCCAAGAGAATGTAGTTTCACTTGTTTTAATTTTTGGTATTGCAGCTTTGGTTTTAAATGAGTTTTTAATCTTTGAAATAAGTTTGAAATGCTTGAAAATAAGTATTATGGCTAACAATACGATTATTGAAACTATAATTTCATTCAAATAAAGTAAAAATACGTTATCTCCGTAAAGACCTTTAACAGTAAAGGATTCGTTAGGATCTAGATTTTGTGCTGAGAACTGGGCTGATCTACTATAATAGGGTGAGATGTAACGTGATATATCAGAAGTAGATATAGCTGCTTGTGATGCTGTTGCGAATGTTCCAAAGGACGAAGGTGTATATTGTACATCAAACTTTGGTTTTCCTTTTAGTTCCATGTTAGATGGGACATAAATATCAGCACCAACGTCCCTTATAATTGCACTAGAATCTTTAATTGTCTGGAAATTAAATTCCAAGCCATTTAAAGTAGACTTTGCAACATCCTGAGTTTGATAAATTAGAACAACTGTTGTTTGCTGATTAGGCATAATAGGTGTTTTAAGATTCAAAGTTATTAGAGTTGAATCGCTTAACTTATTTAGATTGTATGTTATAAAACTAGACTGCTGCTGAGATTCAGGATAGTAGCTCCCATAATACGAATATGTGTATGGAGTTTGTATTGCTTTTAAAACATTTATTTTAGTTCCTGGAATTTCTAAAGTTATAGTACCTACATTAATATTTTCTTTTAGACCTTCAAAGGTTAAGATAGCAACAACGAAAGCATCTCCTTCTCCATCCAATTCAACCCCATATCTATCTGAAGTATGCCAATAATAGTCTTCCTGGGCATGTACTTGAGAAGGTAAGATTAACATGATAATTAAAAGTCCAATTAAAAAAGCTTGTTTTTTCATAGACTTTAATAGTATAACCTGATATTTAAAAATATCAAAATTTATTAGATTAATACCTAATGATATTTATGGAAAACATAGTCGAGCTCCAAAACTTGGAAAAAGAGTATGACTTGGGATTAGTTAAGCTGCATGTCTTGAAGCGAATTAACCTGAAGATTAAAAAGGCTGAAGTAGTCGCCATAATGGGTCCTAGCGGTTCTGGAAAATCAACCATGCTTCATATGCTTGGCGTCTTGGACAGGCCTACAAGAGGAAAGGTTATAATAGACGGCGTTGACATATCGAAACTTAATGATAACCAACTAGCAAAGCTACGAAGTGAAAAAATTGGGTTTATATTTCAGTTCTTTTATCTGATTCCTTCGTTAACAGCATTGAAGAATGTGGAGTTGCCAATGACATTTTTAGGAAAAAGCGTAAGAGACAATGAAGCAAAGGCAAAGGAACTGTTAAAGATGGTCGGCTTAGGAGAGAGAATGTATCACAGACCTAACCAAATGAGCGGTGGAGAGTCTCAAAGAGTTGCAATCGCGAGAGCTTTGGCAAATGACCCACAGATAATATTAGCGGACGAGCCAACTGGCAATCTGGACTCGAAATCAGGAAAGGAAGTTATGGATATTTTGGAAAAACTTAATAAAGAAAGAAAAGTTACTTTAATAATAGTTACTCATGATGCATCCATAGCCAGGCATGCAGAAAGAATTATAAACTTGAAAGACGGTCTAATAGTAAAAGATGGTTAAGTGAAAAAATTAATTTTGTTTGTAATGCTTGCAATTTTATCTTCAACCTTAGTTGAAGCGGCTATAACTTCAATAAATGTAAGCTGGCAACTATCAACTTCTAATTTAAGGCCATCATCTATAGCAACGCTATATGTTACTGTCTCAAATCCTGGAGCTGATTTGACAGACGTTGTTGTTAAAGCAACCGCTGGTTCGTATCTAAAAATCCAAAGCGGCGGCGAAACCGACATTGGTGCTATATCATCATTACAATCCTCTCAGTCTGCTATATCTTTAAAAGTTGATGATAATGCTCCTTCAACATCCTCATATGTTTACTTGGAGATAAACTATTACACATCAACGTCTTCTTATCAAAGAGATGTATACGTTCCAATACCCATAATAAGGACTCCAGAACTGCAAATTAAAAATGTAAACTTCAGCGATAGCCTTGAACCTGGCAAGACAATAACATTGTCATTTGACTTGACAAACGAAGGCCTGGGTACTGCTAAAGACATTGTACTTTCTTTAGATCAATCCGCAACCTTTATTGTCCCACAGTCATCAGGAGAATTTTTTATAAATAATCTTGCTTCATCAGAATACAAAACATTGTCATTCCAATTAGCAGTTTCGCCAGATGCTTCAATTGGAACTGCTACTATTCCTGTTAGATTAACTTACAGCGATGAGACAAGAAGCAACAATTATACCAGTACGAAGGAAATAGGTGCACTGATTACTGGAAAATATAACTTTATAGTAACAGTCGATTCCCAAGATGTTTTAACCTCTGGAACCTCTGGCTATATAACAATTAAAATAGCGAATGCAGGCACTGAACAAGCGAATTATCTTACAATTAAGGTTGTTTCATCAAATAATTTTGATTCAAGTCCTACTACTGTCTATGTAGGCAACCTAAAGTCAGATGATTATGATACTGAGAAGCTATTATTGAAGGTCGGTTCAGTTGATCCAGGAGATTATCCTATCAGCCTGCAAGTTTCTTATAAGGATTCTTTCGGAAGGTTCTATAATGAGGTATACTCTGTTAATGCAAAAGTTTATTCTAAAGCAGAATATTCTTTATCCCATCAAGTACAATCGCCTTCTGCGATGCTAATAATTATCGTTATTTTAGCAATAGTCTTTTTCATTGCATATAAGAAGGGTTATTTAAAAAGACTCTTTGGAAGAAAGTGAGCAGATGCTTCGAGAAATAACATCTATGGCAGTTTATAATCTATCTCATAGAAAGCTAAGAAGCTTTCTAACTCTTCTAGGCATTGTCATAGGAGTTTCAGCTGTTGTTGGTACCATGCTTATCGGAGCTTCAATGGAGCAAAGAATAATAGGACAATTGAATAAACTTATGGCAGATATAATCACAATAATTCCTGGTAAGATTTCTTTTTCTCAAGGACCACAGACTGGTACGTCTGGCAAGGCCATAGAATTAACAGATAAAGATGAAAAAGAAATTTCAAAGGTTCTTGGAGTAAAATTAGTAACAGGTGTTATTTCTGGTTCTCTGAAAGTTGAAAGCGATAGTGAGTCTGGCAAGATTACTGTTATTGGAGTAAAAGATTCGAAAGCATGGCAAGAAATAGAGATTGGTGTAATAGGAATAGAAGATGGGAGATTCATAACAGATGAAGACAAGTATTCTGTTCTTATAGGAAATAGCGTTGCACACTCTATGTTTTCAAAGAACATTAGTTTGAAAAAAACCATAAAGATAGGCGGTAGTGATTTTAAAGTCGTGGGGATACTAAACAAAGGCGGCGGATTTTTAGCGTCTATAGATAATGGCGTGTTTATTCCAATTAAGCAAGCGAGAGATTTGTTTGGGAGTCAATTTGAGAGCAATGAATATAATGAGATTCTAGCTAAGGTAAGCGAGGGCTATGATTCTAGCACAGTTTCAGACGCTATAAATGAAAAACTTTTGCAAATACATCATCAGACAGAAGATACAAAGACATTTAGCGTGCTAAGTTCTAAATTTTTCGAAGAGCAAATAACAAGCATACTAAGCATAATAGCTGTTTTTCTTAGTTCACTAGGAGCAATTGCTTTGATTGTAGGCGGCATAGGAATAATGAACATAATGTATGTTTCGGTGATGGAAAGAACAAGGGAAATAGGAACAATGAAAGCAATTGGAGCAACCAGCAACGTAGTCTTGTTATTGTTTTTATTTGAATCAGGAATACTTGGTTTGATAGGAGGGATTGTAGGTGATTTATCAGGTGTTGCATTGGGATATGTAATAACCTATGGATTCAGGGCTGGATTTCAAGGTAGTGCTTTTGCACAAAGTGGTATGCAATCTTCAGAGACATTTATTTATTTGTCTCCAGATGTTTTAGCATTAGGGCTGATATTCGGATTCCTAGTTGGAATTATAGCAGGTTATTTCCCTGCAAGAAAAGCTTCTAGAATGCAACCAGTAGAAGCATTAAGATACGAGTAATTATCCTCTAACTTCCATTAACATTTTTCTTTCCATTATTATCCAATAGGCAACTTCCTTTCCTTGTGCTATTTTATCCTTTAATTCTTCAGGTATTGGTAGATCGAACGTCTCATAAGTCGTCATATCCATTATCTGAGCAGTGTTTCCTGCTATAGCAACAACCTGTCCGATCTTCTTTTCTATTATTGGCACTTCCATCTCGGCGTCAGCAGGCTTTACCACCGACCTTCTCTTGTTATCGAACAATCCTATCGCTTCTAGCCTTGACTTTGCACCACCATGCTTCCCAGAAACAGAGTGAGAAACGTCTAAAACCTTGCAAGGTTCCTCGTCAATTATGCAGTATCTTCCTGGCTGAAGGTTTTTTATTGAAGATCTACCAGTTGCCATGAAAAAATAAGGGCTATACGAAAATATAAAGCTTGATGCTTTAAAGTCACTTAACAAAAATCTTTGTTTTTATCAACTCCAAGTTTCTCCATTATCCTTTCTATGTCTCTGAACAACCTGCTGCATACGTAAGTTATTTTACCTTTCTTCTCTTTGCTTCAATTTCTATCTTAGTTATCTCACTAAAAAATTCATCAAGCAAATTGTTTTCAAGCTTTTCAACACTCTTAAAATAAGGTCTTTTTTCTACCCACTCTGTAGAATAATTTTTAATTTTTTCTATTAGAGAGTCTAAGCTAACTTCATAATCAGCAATTTTTAGAATTTGAAGGGCTTCTATGATGCTTTCAAGACGGCATTTTCTATCAATATAATCTAAACCGTTTTTATCCTGTCTTTTGGAATATCTTGAATAGCCAAAATAAGCTGTGGCTAAAGCAAATTCACAAAGTATGCCACCCAATATGAAAAGACCATATGTAATTAATCCTACTGCTATAGCAATAAATATTGTACAAAAAGTTAGTATAGTATTTTGACCTAACTTGTCTTTCTCTCTAAGAATAAAGAAAAAATGTCTAGCATTTTCCTTCTCTGTTTTAAAATAGTCTATCATCTCGTCAATTTTCTTTTTGTCTACCATAATAATTTTTAATATTTGGAAAGTTAAATAGTTTTTAGGAAGTAGGTCTTATATCATCACGACTTTCCAGCTATAAGCCTTATGTCTTCTTTAAGAATGGTCTTTCTTTTAGCATGTCTAGCTGCTTGAGCAGCTTCTAATGCTAAGTCCGAGCCTAATTCCTCTATTGTTTTGTTTAATTCCCTGATAGCGTCGGCAGATATCCTCTCTACACCTGCTTTTCTGGCTACTCTCTCGATGGCAGCTAACGGAAGCATAAAATATATTGTATTTCTAGCCTTATAAAAAATTAAATCCTACACAAGGTTTTATGCCATAACATTTGTGTGATCATAGAGGAAATGTATGAACTTGGTATTGAACCAAGCTTTTAATTTTTAAATTAGTATCAAATATTATGGAAGAATTGATAAAATTTGATTTTAAAAAAATGGAAAAATCCTTTAAGAAAATAAAGAAAATGCGTTCAGATATTATAGAAAAGACAATTAATATAGAAGGTTATCTTGACGAAATACTCATTCAGACTTTTAGTGTTGAAAATGATATTTTCTTTCGTATAGATTTCTTGTATGGAGAATCTCCAATTTCCTTAAAGAAGAAGATAGAAACTATTGGAAAAATTAATAATAAAAAATATAAGAAATTAAGCGATAAACTTAAAAGATTAGAAACAATCAGGAATCATTTCTCTCATTCTCCAACTGCAACCTTTGAAATCCCTATGTTAATTTCAAAAGCGATTAAACCTGTAAATGCTGAAACCGAATTTAAAGAATTTAATACAATATATTCTGAATGCCTATTTAGTTTAGGTCAGATTATTAAGGAATTAAAAAGGATTGAATCTCCTAAACGACTTTCTAACGCACTTTCTTTAGATAAACTTTAGTAGATTATTTGTTTAATAAGTCGCTTTTCAGTTTAAAAAGTCAAACCTAAAAGACGCTTTTTAAACACAACACCTCAAACAGGCTTTGTTGTTAAAGTCGTCTGATAGCCTTATTTTTGCAACAGAGAGTGGACTTATGCAACAAACGGCACTTTTAAAACAAAGCCCCAAATACAGAAAGGTTTAAAAAGGCCGAAACCTTTATATATAGAACAAAACAAAATATCTTTAGGTAGTGTTACTACTTATAGGTGAAGATAATGATGAATTATCAATATGGTGCTTTAAGGGTGAGTGGTGAACCAGAAGCAGTTATTCCAGTAATTGCTAGATCAAAACTTTTAAGTGGAGCATCTGTTAAAGAATATATGAATTATGATGGTAAAGTTAGTGCAAGTATAGTAGCACATATGAATGACTTGGGAGCGCTAGGAGAGACATGTAGAAGCACAGGAGCATATTACAAGAACGTGCTACCAATGCTAAACTATCAACAAGCTGAAAACTCAATGTGGTAAAATGACTCAAAAACAAGTTAAAAAAGGGACTACAAAGTGTTCAGAATGCGGTTCTACTTATTTTAATGAAGATAAGACTAGAGGAGAAATGGTTTGTGCAAAATGCGGTCTAGTCATGGAAGAAGCTATGATTGATACATCTCCTGAGTGGAGAGCTTTTGACGAGGAACAAATATCAAGAAGAACAAGAGCAGGAGCTCCTTTGACATTCACAAAGCATGATAAAGGATTGACGACTGAGATTGGTAGAGGTAGAGGAGAACTTTTCAAAGTCACTCCTTCAAAAAGAGCCCAGTATTACAGATTGACAAAATGGCAAAAGAGACTTGTTGAGAGCAAGGATAGGAACCTTTCTTTTGCTTTATCAGAATTACAAAGATTAGTCTCTTTCCTAGGTCTTCCAAAATCTGTTCATGAGGAAGTTGCAAAGAAATATGAACAAGCAGTTGACAGAGGACTTGTAAGAGGAAGGTCAATGGAATCTGTTATAGCTGCTTTGTTATACACAGTTTGTAGGGAAATGGGAACACCAAGAACTTTAGAGGAAATATCAGAGGCTTCTGGTGTTGAGAGAAGGGAGATCGGTAGGACTTATAGATACATTGCTAGGGAATTAGCAATGAGAATTCTACCAGCAATGCCAGTTGATTATGTTCCTAGATTTGCATCTATGCTTGGTTTAAGTGATAAAGTTCAAGCAAGAGCAATAAGATTCTTAGAATTAGCTAAAAAGTATGAGGCTACTTCAGGTAAAGGACCTACAGGAGTAGCAGCTGCAGCCTTGTACATAGCAGCTGTTCTAGAAGGCGAGAAGAGAACTCAAAGGGAAATAGCAGATGCCATAGGAGTCACGGAAGTTACAATAAGGAACAGATTCAAAGAACTTTGTGAAAAACTTGGCATAGAAGATGAAGTTGAGAAAAAGGTTAGAGAAGAATACACTGATTCTGATGAGGAAGTAGAGGAAGAAAAGGAAATAAAAAAGAAAAAGAAAAAATAATTAATATCTCTTTATTTTTTCTTCTATTAGTCTTAACCTAGCATCTATTGTCTCAAGCTTCTGCAAAATTAGTTCGATCTTATCTCCAGAAGTTCTTTCAGATACAAGCTCTTCTACTGACTTGCCATAAGGTGGAACTTCAGGAACAGGATAGTCAGTGGTAGGCGGTCTTGATTCTGGTTGCTTTATTCTAAATCTTTCTAAATCCTCTGGTAAATCAGGTGATGCTTCCATAGATGCTGGTAAAAGTTCTTCTTCATCTCTCTTTTTTTTAAATCTGCCAAATAACATTTTTATTCCTCTGATGCTGTTGGTTCTTTTGCACTCTCTAATTGAACTCTTAATTCCTTTTCAAGTATATTTAATAAATTTCTCGCTACTTCAGTATATTGTCTTCTTCTTTCGCTATAAAAGTAATATGAGTACAGTCTTAATAATTCTTTTATTATGGAATTGCTGTACTTAAATTTCGTTATTAGATACGATCTTAGCCAGATTGTGACATTGCCTTTAAGGGTTTTTTCATGTTGTTCGCCTTGGACTTTTACTTGAATCCATCTAGTTGTCCTCTCATCTTCTGTGTATTTTCCTCTCCAAGCACCAAAGAACATGGTTATTTCAGATACAGTATCCCATTTTATTATGTCCTCAAAAAAGTTAGTTGATGTTACCTTAAAAGTTTCCTTCATTAATGGAGGTATCATTTTTAAAGTTCTTGATGGATGATAGCCGCTAAACTTTAAAGTCTTTAAATAATGAGGTGCTAAAACTTCAACTCTCTGCTTTATTTCTCCCATCTCAAGCCCTTGCCATAGACTTTAGTTGATCTAAGAAAAAGGAAAGCAGTCTTCTTCCTTCTTCTAAATATTCATTTCTTTTTGATCCATAGAAAACGTTATGCCAAGTCATTCTTAGAAATTCGTATAATAAACTTTTTTGCCAGATTGTGTCTTGTGGATATTCAGTTCTTAATGCACATTCTACTGCTATGTCAGCTTTTCCATGCCCTTTACTCATCTCTACATTGAGGTCAATGACAATCCAATAGTATGAGAACTTATCCAGGTCTTTATTAATCTCCCATTTAACAGTAAATTTTTCAGGGTCTCCTTTATTCCAGCTAAATTCCTTTTCTTGGATTGAGTGTTCAGGAATTCTAAAGGCCATAACAACTAGATTGTATATTTCCTTATAGAATTTGTCAGGACTAGGCCCACTGAATTTTATGATCATTCTAGGAAGAGGTCTAAGCAAATCATCATGAATCATTAGTTTTGTTCTTGCCCAAACCATACTATCATATTATATAAACGTTTTTATAAATCTTATTTAAAATATTAAATATGTTTTATAAGATAATAGGCCTGATATTAGGCGTAATAGGATTTTTAATACTAAAGTACTTTCCTGACGTAACAACCTATCAGCATGGTGGCATGACAATGACTGGAATATTGATAGGCGTTATACTTATTTTAGTTGGAATAGGACTTTTGATATTTGGTTGATTTTATGGTAGAGATAGACAAACCAATACTTGATTTGGCTAAAATTGCTAATACTAAAGAGTCTACCTTCGGCCATTATATTTGCATAACACCTACACAGCCTGTTGAGCAGGAAGAAGAAGACAACAAAGGAATATCTGTAAATTTTACAGGAAAACCTGGTACAGCTTCTATGCTTTATTATCAATTGTTTTTTCAACTCCCAAAATGGGCATGGACAATTGCAAAGGCAGATGAATGGATAGAGGTCTCTCCTACGCATAAGGAGTATTACGAAAGGACCATGTCAACCAAACAGATGCTAGAGTCTACCATAAAAACAGGCCTAACGTCAGCTGCTCAAGCAGTTGCTGATTTTGAATTGATGAACCATGACTTGAGAAAGTACAAAGAAATCCTTGGTTACTTTAATAAAAAAGATGAGCACTCTTTAAAAGCAATGTTTGTCGATCAGGTCGACGTACATACTGACATGCCTGGTCAGCCTATAAGCATGCGTTCTATAGCTCCTAGATGGCCGACAATAATTGCTGATTTTATGAGATTGAAAGACGAACATGACACTCCTGAAAAAGTTCAAAAGGCTCTCGACCTTTCAAGGGCAGAAGCTGTCATACTCGTTACAAAGAACAAGTTGTATAAAAATTGGAAGGAGTATTTCAAGAACACTGCTAAAGAAAGATACGAAATGCTAAAAGGAATGGTCGAGGCTAGGAGAAAAACTATACAAGAATATAAAGAATGGCTAAAACCTTACATTGCAAGATTTAGAATGACAAAACTAGGAGGCGAAAGATCTGCTATTAGGAAATCATCGTTAGAACTATTTACGGACATAACAGGTATCGCAACTTTTTCAAATAGTATAAGGGTTTTTGCATGGAGGACTTTAAAAACTTCTGACTTCAAAAAACCTGCTGCAGAAATCAGAGGAGACTTTTTAGTGAGTCCTTATGATGATTACACAAGAGAACATTTGGTATTAGAGACTTTAGCTGAGATTTATCCTTGGCTAAGAAATCCTAGAAAATATTGTTCAAAATGTAAAAAATATTTTCCTGCTGGTATAACTGAGTGTAGTAAATGTGGTTCCATTAGCTTAGAGGAAAAATTCCTTGCAGATGAAATCGTTGAAGATAGGATTTTGCCTCTTTGGAAAAGAAGAGAAAAGGGCATAGATCCATATGAGTGGTATTATGTGTTTTTAGACTTTGATATCATGAGACTGGGAACCAGACTTCCTAGTGGAGAATTGGAAGATATAACCTTTAATTTCAAGATTGCTGTTATTTCTCAGAATGTTTTGCTCCTTAAAATTCTAGAACTAGAGTGCAGAAGCATGGAACTGGAAAATTATA